>Ga0209207_1000075_pt1 | contig 84696 bp, 88 predicted proteins | sample SaghotsprinmetaG_FD_184140 | JGI IMG/M metagenome (GOLD analysis project Ga0209207, IMG submission 184140) | Hot spring microbial communities from South Africa to study Microbial Dark Matter (Phase II) - Sagole hot spring metaG (SPAdes) (version 3) | ecosystem: Environmental > Aquatic > Thermal... | reverse complement strand
AGCGGTTTCGAAAATTTCTTTTCAATCTCAACCACTTGCGCCTTCGATCAACATCTAGCTCCTCGTCAGCGGGAGGCGAATTCTACAGCGTTTCAAACCACTGTCAACCGCCTCTTTTACCGCCTTCGATCTACTCGACCGAAGCTCTTCAGACTCAAACATCACCACCTGAAGAGGTGGCGCATTCTACGCAACTTTCGCTGCTTTGCAAGCCCTATTTTAAATCTAACTTCTTGTTTTGTAAGAAGTTTAAGGAGCCGCTTACGCCTGAAGAGCTGCGCATTATAGGGACAGAAAATCCAAGGTCAACCGAATATTGCGTTTTTGTTTCAGAAGTGTTTTGGCTTAATGATTTTGGACACCCCGATAATCGCTGGATTTACCTGGCAGCAGTCATGGATTTGTATGCGCGCCGCATCGTCGATTGTCGAAAAGAAGCAATACAACTTTGCACCCCCTCAGCGTCAATGCCGTCCTGGACAAGCTTGCTGAAGAGCACCAGCTATCTAGAACCAAGTCTTGGAGCACCTTATCCTGTGCGAGGAACAGCTCTCGAGATGAGCCCTCTGAAGCCCCAAGCATCGGCGGGGCAAAAAGTGGGGCAAAATTCTGAAACACTCAAAATCCTTCAGGCATAAAAAAATCCAGCCACCGATAAGTGACTGGATTTTCTAGGGATTTTTTGGTCGGGACGGAGTGATTCGAACACTCGACCCCTTGCACCCCATGCGCTTATTTTATAGATCCCCATAGATCGTACCGGACACTATCGGAAAAGCTAAACCCTAGTAAATACGTGCCTTAGAGGCTACTCTTTCATCCAATAGCATCCGATACCGTCCACCACCAGCCAAGCATTTTGGTGGCACAAAAGTGGCACAAAATTCGGGCGCGAGGAATTTTACTAGGGGTAGAGAGTGTCCAAGGTAACGATCAAGCAATTGGAGGCACTGACAGCGCAAGATGACGGCAAGGTCTTCCGTGAGGATGGAGGACTGGTTGCTGAGGTGCGTGTCGGAGTCCGCGGGATCACAGTTCAGTTCAGCTATGAATTCAAGCTGGATGGAGCGCGAACTAGGAAGCGCTTGGGTAGTTGGCCGAAGAAAAGCTTGGCGCAAATTCGGTCTGAGCGGGACGAAGCCCGCGTACTCGTCACCAAAGGCCTGCACCCTACCCTTGCCGCCAAAGCTGCACGGATCGAGGCGCAAGCGGCAATCGCCACCACTATTGCTGAAGCAGAGCGTGAAGCCGCAGAAAACAAGACAGTGTCCGATCTCTTTGATGAGTGGATACGTGACGGCGTCTCCCGCCAGGACGGCAATGCCGAGCTGATCCGCAGCTTCAAGAAGGACGTACTGCCACTCATTGGCAAGAAGCCGCTGCGCAATCTTACTGAAAAGGATCTGCTCGCTGTCCTGCGCTCAGTCAAATCTCGCGGCCTAAACCGCACCGTCGTTATCCGCAGCAAGGACATCGGCCAGATGCTGCGCTGGGCCGAGAAACGTAAACCATGGCGTGGCCTCATGACTGACGGCAATCCAGCCGACCTGATAGACGTGAACAAGTTGCTCGACCATGACTACGAAGAGCAGCGGGATCGTTTGCTCTCGCCTGACGAGATTCGTGAGCTGCGTGACGTCCTGGAACGCCTGGAAAATGACTACGATGAGCTTCCTGCGGGCCAGAAGTATTCAGGTATTCGCCCGGTCAACACTCGAGTCCAGTGCGCTCTGTGGATCTGCCTGAGCACCCTCTGTCGTATCGGTGAGTTGCTCAAGGCCGAGTGGCGGTACGTGGACTTGGAGAAAGGCACCTGGTTCATCCCTGCCGAGGCCACCAAGGGCCATAAAGGCAAGCGCCAGGATCACCACGTGTTCCTGTCAGCGTTTTCCATTGCGCAGTTCAAACGCCTTCAGGAAGAAACCGGCGATACGCCGTTCTGCTTCCCCAGCAAGGATGGTCGAAGCCACGTTGATACCAAGACTGTCAGCAAGCTCATCGGAGACCGCCAGTGTCGATTCAAGAACCGCAGCAAGCCACTGGCCGGCCGGCATCATGACGACTCACTGGTACTGAGCAAGGGAACCAAGGGTGAATGGACCCCGCATGACCTGCGCCGCACGGGCGCGACGATGATGCAGGAGCTGGGTGTAACACTGGAAATAATCGACCGCTGCCAGAACCATCTGCTGGGCGGCTCGAAGGTACGCCGACATTACCTGCACCACGATTACGCCAAGGAAAAAACCGAAGCCTGGCGCTTGTTGGGCGAGAAGCTGGAGTCGATTCTTGCCGGGAGCCCGGTAGCTGCTGTCCAGCCTCAGTAGCCAGCTTCTTTTTGATGGCGAAAGGCCAAGACATAGGCGGTGTCATCTGCGCGCTCATAGCGGTACAGCGCGACGTAACCTGAGTCACCAAACTCGATGATGAGCTCACGCAGCTCTGGCAGATCTGGAAATGGACGCCCTACTTCCGGACTTTCCTCCAATCGAGCGAATTGGCGCTCGATTGCCTGTGCAGCACGGCGTGCGACCTGCGGATCTTTATCGGAGAGAAATCGCCGGCAACGCTCCAGGCCCTTCGCCGCGCCTTCAGTGACGATCAGTCGTGGCACTTGGGTAACTCTGCCTCAGCATCTGTACCCCAACTACCAAGCCAGGTGCGAGCCTCCTGACCGGTCAAGTGCTGGCCGGTTTCCTGGTATGCAGCCCAAGATGCCAGCGCTTCTTGTTTGAAGCTCTCACGGGCCTCCTCACGCTCGACGTACTGGGTGATCGCCTCACGCATGATCCAGTGAGATGAGCGCTGGCGCAAACCAGCCAAATGCTGAATGCGACCTTTCAGATCGTCGTCAATTTTGATGGAAGTGGCCATGGTCAGCCCTCCGTTATCTAAAGGTATTACCTTTGAATATCGTAGCAGAAAAAAACTGTGCTGCCTATGAATACGCCGATGGGCATAACACCGGATGACCCAATCCAAGCCAGAGCATCTGCTGCTTAAAGGTCTTCCAAGGACACCCGGATGGATTTTTCAGCTGCCCGAGCCTTCGCCAATGCAGCCAGCTCGAAATCGTCCAGGCGCTCCAGTATTTGTTCGTACAGCTCTGCTGGCACCAGATATGCCATAACACGATCCTGGTCGAGCAAGGCTACTGGGGCACCTGCGGCTTCAGCCAAGATGCGGGATGGATTTTTCTTCAGCTCAGAAATGCTGACTGCTGCCTCAGAGAAGATGTTTCGCATAGAAAACCTCTTTGCCCCTATTGCCCGAGGGTTGCAGGACGAATCTGGATCAAAGATCCCGTCCCCGGATGAGCTTGAAGCCAACACGGACTTTCAAATAGAGATAAGTCAGATTTTTATTTTATAACTGGGCCCGGCATTCGATTCGAAAAAATCTCAGCCACACATTACTGCCATGACATCAGCACCAAGGAGGTTCGCCCCATGTCATTGCAGTGCCCCCGCTGTCACTCCCCAAAAGTCGCTTCATTCCATCACGCCATGAAAGCCGGCGCGGCCATCGGCGCTGTCGGAGGCCTCGCACGTGGCGTCAGCGCTGCTCTGGCAGGCGGCAAGGCCGGTGCAGCACTCGGCCTAATCGCCGGCCCTGTCGGCATCACCCTCGGCTCGGTATCCGGCGCCATTCTCGGCGGCCTGGCCGGAAGCGTCGGTGGTTGTGCGATTGGCGCGCAGCTCGGCGAGTCGCTGGACCGTCATGTCCTGGCCCACAACCTCTGCCTGCTCTGCGGTCACCGCTTCAACCTGCCGGCCTGATCCGGCCACCGCTCTCTTCTTCCTTACCCATCACTGATTGCCGGTGCTGCGCTCTGCGCGGCGCTTTATGCCGGCCCACAACCAAAGGAAATTCGTCATGGCTCATCAAATCGAACAAATGGCCTACGTTGGCGCTACTCCGTGGCACGGCTTGGGCAACAATCTGCCGCAGAAGCAGCCCATCGAGGTCTGGCAACGCGAAGCCGGCATGGACTGGCAGATCCTAGAAAGCCCCGTGCATTTCAAGTCCGACGCCATCGGCCATCTGGGCGCGATCCACTCATTTCCCGAGCAGAAGGTGCTCTACCGTTCGGACACCAAAGCACCGCTGTCGGTGGTCTCGCAGCGCTACCACACCGTCCAGCCTCGTGAGGTGCTGGAGTTCTACCGTGATCTGACCGAGGTATCTGGCTACGAGCTCGAAACCGCTGGCGTGCTCAAGGGCGGGCGCAAGTTCTGGGCGCTGGCACGGACCGGCCAGGGTGCAGCGATCAAAGGTAACGACCAGGTGAATGGCTATTTGCTGCTGGCCACTTCCTGCGACGGCACCCTCGCTACCACCGCAACGCCCACCACCATCCGCGTAGTCTGCAACAACACGCTGACCATCGCCCTGGACGGCACCAGCCGTGCGATCAAGGTGCCGCACAGCACCCGCTTCGACGGCGATCTGGCGAAGAAGCAGCTCGGCATAGCCGTCTCGCAATGGGATGACTTCATGTACCGCATGCGCCACCTGGCTGAACGCAAGGTGCAGTGGCATGAGGCACTGGGCTTCTTCATGTACGTGATGTGCGAGACAAGCCCGACCGGCGCACTGCCGGAGCAGCTGCCCAACGAGCGCGCCCTGCGCAAAGTGCAGGAGCTGTACGAAGGTCGTGGCCGTGGCAGCCAGCTGGACTCGGCACGCGGCACGGCCTGGGGTCTGCTCAATGCAGTGACCGAGTATGTCGATCACGAGCGACGGGCACGCAGCACGGAGTACCGCCTCGACTCCGCCTGGTTCGGCCAAGGTGCCCAGATCAAGCAACGCGCCTTGGATACAGCCCTGCAACTAGTCGCCTGACCTTTTACCAACTCCACCCCATAACGCCCGCCCCGCTTCGTTGCGGGTCGGGCGTTTCTATTTCTGCAAGGTGAACGCTATGAAAGCTACTTCATTGAATCGCAGTACCAGCAAAGCCCGTCCGGCTCTGCGTCTGGTCAGCACCAAGGAGCTGCCACGCGAGGACTGGCTGCAGATCCGCAAGCAAGGCATCGGCAGTTCGGACGCTGCGGCTGCCGTAGGGCTCAATCCCTACAAGTCGCAGCTGGAACTCTGGATGGAGAAGACCGGGCGCGATGCTGGCATGCCCAAGGCTGATCCGCACGATGAGGAAAGCCCGATGTACTGGGGCAACGTGCTGGAACCCATCGTGGCCTGGCATTACAGCAAGCGCACTAGGAATAAGGTACGGCGCATCAACGCCGTGCTGCAGCACGCGGATCCGGAGCTGCCCTGGATGCTGGCCAACATCGACCGCGAGGTGATCGGGGCCGACGATGTGCAGATCCTCGAATGTAAGACAGCCGGCATAAACGGGGCACGCCTCTGGAAAGATGGCGTGCCGGAGTATGTGCAGCTGCAGGTGATGCACCAGCTCGCCGTCACCGGCAAGCAGGCGGCGGATGTAGCAGTACTGCTGGGCGGTCAGTCGCTGGAGATCCACCGCATCGAGCGGGATGAGCAGATGATCGCTCGCCTGATCGAGCTGGAGCGCAAGTTCTGGCATTACGTGGAAACCGACACGCCACCACCGGCTGATGGCACCGCCTCCGCTGAATCAGCCCTGCGCTGCCTCTACCCGGAGGATAACGGTCAGGTCGTCGACTTCAGCGGACATGCCGGACTGGCCGCAGCCTTTATTGAACTGAAGGCAGTTCGCCAGTCGATTGCCGATAAGGAAAAGCGCGAGGCCGAGCTTAAGCAGATGTTGCAGCAAGCCATGGGCGATGCCAGTAGAGCGGAGTTTTCCAATGGCTACGTCAGCTGGCGCAAGGCCAAGGACAGCATCGGCCTCGATGTCGCTCAACTGCTCCAGGACAAGCCCTACCTGCAGGCCAAGTACCCGTTGCTGAAACCGGGTGCACGGCGCTTCCTGGTCGGCTGAAACCCAACTTTTACATCCCTTCCCTCCCTTGGCCAGTCCATGCAGTTCGCGCTGCGTGGCTGGCCTTTTTTCATTTCCAGGAGACTCACCATGCTCAAAGGTCTGGCTATCACCCCGCCGGTGCTCGGGCGGATTTCCATCGGCAAGGTCATCGAGAAGAACGGCAAGCGACTGCCGGAGAAGGATGACCAATTCACCATCACGTCCCAGGTGCAGGGTAAGGACGGCTGGCTGCTGCACCCGCTCAATGACGAGCTGCGCCAGGGCAAGGACGACAAGCTGCGCAGCATTCCGGTACGCCTGCTGTTCAACGAACCGGAGCTGAATTTCCGGGCTGACTACACGCTGTTCGACCGGCAATCGGGTCGACCGGTTTGCGTCGGTAATGGCGAGACCTGTAAGCGGGTCACACAAGACGGCATGCAGTCGCTGCCCTGCCCTTCCCCGGATGCCTGCCCACTGGCCAAAGGCAGTGCCTGCAAGCCCTACGGCCGACTGAACGTGGTTATTGGTGATGAGGATCCGCTGGGCAGCTTCGTGTTTCGCACCACTGGCTTCAACAGCATCCGCACCCTGGCTGCTCGTCTGCATTATTTCCAGGCCATCTCAGGCAACCGCCTGGCCTGCCTGCCACTGGAGTTACGTTTACGCGGGAAGTCGACGCGCCAGAGCCATGGCACGCCGATCTTCTACGCCGACCTGACGGTACGCGGCGGAATGGACATATCTGAAGCACTGGTGTCCGCCAGTGAACTCGATTCGCGGCGGCAAGCTGCCGGCTTCAATCAGGCTGCGCTGGATGAAGCTGCGCGACGTGGCTTCGGCAACGGTGCCTTCGAAGACAGCGAGGAGGATGTCAGCGCCATCGTTGAGGAGTTTTTCGCCAGCCCTGACCAAGTGCCCGGCAGCAAGGGCGATACACCTGCACACGCGGCCAGCTCGCTGGCAGGCAAGCTAGAAGTGCTTGCCGCCCAGGCCCACTAACCCTGTGCCTGCCCACTCCGGGCAGGCCTTCGGAGATTCGAGATGACACTACTGAGATTTTTGCTGTACCTATTCACCTTCATCGGCGCGTTGGCTGCAGCAGGTGCGCTGGTTATAAGCGTCCTGCTGATGTTGCGCTTTCCACCTCTGCTGGTCGCTGTAGTCTTGGCCTGCTGGATTCTATGCAAACTACTGAATGCCTTGGCCAAGCCGGATACAAACCGAGTCGTCAGAGCTTCTATGAAGTGATCGGAGCAGGTATCGCAGTCTCGCCAAATCTGCGTCAAATTATGGAGCCAGGCAACCCCGTACGCTCTCGCTAACTGGCCGACTGTATAATCCTAAATAATTCCATCTAAGCCCATGATGTTAAACAGGAGGGACTAAAGCCTCTCCTGTTTTTTGCAGCCATTATAGCGCTTTAGGACTTATATGATCCTGAAGCAAGAATCGCTCGATCTCATTAGCCACACACTGCGACCTTGATACTCTCTCTTCTATTCCCGCATCCAACCGACCCAAAACCTCCATATCTCGACCTGCTTTAACAACGCCAAGCAAATCAAGCTTATCAATCAAATAACAAACAAAAGTCATGCACAGCGCTGTCAGCGCACCAACAAAAACCGCAGTCAGAACCGATGCATACGGAATCAAAACAGGCACACTCTTAATTAGCAGCTCTACAGATTCCTCTAGCGCAACACCACCAACAACAACACCACCGACAGCAAGCAACTTCATTGACTCATGAGCCGCCTGAGAAAAAGTTAGCCCTTCAGGAGGCAGTACCAACATTTTAAGCGCTTTAAGTAAAGACAAAACCCCCTCGCGAATCAACCGCACCACACGCTTCCCAGTTGTTACAAAGGCATTAATCAGAACCGTCACTGCATTGGAGATAAAACCTGATATAAAACCACCACCAAAACTCTTGAAAATATCCTCCCACTTAGAAGCTATAGAGGCAGCAACTCGCCGCAACCTAACACTCAGCTCCTCAAGCAGAGATTCACTTTTTCGCCCATGCTTGTAAAGCTGCTTTACCTCTTCAAATGCACTGCTATAAAACTCAACCATCAATAAACCAAAGGCCTGCTGAACCCCCATTTTACCGGCCTCTTGAAGGCCCGTACTAATGATTGCGTGACGAAATCTATCACCACCGTAGTAATCACTGCGCAGCTTCGCTTCATACTCCTCCCTGGCTGCCTTATCTAAAGCCAATAACCGTTCAGGATTATCAGCTATAGCCTGCTTTTGCTGGTGCAACTCGAGCTCATTACTTTCCTTTATCGTCAACTCAGGCTTAGCCTTCAACTCTGCAATTCTAGCCCTACGCTCCTCACTCTGTTCTTGAAGCTCACTGACTACTGTTTGTGCAGTTTTCTGACCCTTAAACTTATTGAATCGCTCTTTTGTAGGATTGAGATTAGAGGATGCATTAGCCAAGTCCACACCATCCGTACCCGCCAGAACTCTGCCTGCGTCGTCGTGGATTTCCTTAGCCGCTATGGTGTGATCCAAGTTTCGCGGATCCACATGCTTATCGCCCAGAAGCTGATCAGTATACGCATCCTTGAGAACACCTTGCGCCTGCGCAATGGAGTCACGGGCGTTCTTATCTATATATCTCTTATCCCCATGATACTTACTTGAATCGTATTCTGGATTTTCAGAATATTTTTTTTGGGCCTCGCTAGTTGCATAAATCTGCTTCCTAGCATTATGGATAGTATCTACGTTTCCACCTGTTTTATCATAAACAGAAAGAAACCTCCCCAACCCTAATGGACCAGCTATTGCCCCAACCAAATCACGCTGAGCACTCTTCAGCAATTTATCGAGACTTGAGCGCTCAAGACTTACCTCAAGCTGCCTGACCAACTCACGAGCCTCTTGGGTATTAACCTCAGGAGTATAAAGACAAGAAAAATAATCAAGCGCCTCAATGCGCTCCTGATCTGACTTAGCGGCAAGCAGCTTAGCAACATCACTCGAATCAGCCGCCGCATGCATCAACGGACGATCTTTGACCGAAGCCTTCATTCCCTGAAGTTTCTTGAAGCGTTCCAAGCTATCCATACCTACCCCCTTAAGCCGACTTAAGCTGATTCCAAGCCTGCATAAAGGCATCTTCCATCGCGTGCTGTATCCCATCTGCATGAATCACAACATTTATTATTTCATCAAAAACGGAAATCGCCACCCCAGACTTACTCGCAAGCTCCCAAGCATCGCGAATCGTAGGCGGATTATGATAAAGTGATTCGAGCTTGGCAGTTACATCAGCAGGAATGGAGCTCGCTGAAATACCAGAAATAAATAACTCAATATTCTCTCGCTCTCGCTCACAAATCACTCCATCGCAGTTAGCTGTAGCAACAGCAACAGCATGCATTGCAATGATTGCATTGAAGTGTCCACCTGCCCCCTTCAGGGCACCCAGAGCGGCCTGCAAACTGTTATGCAAGTGATCCAATTCGAGCTGAAGCTTAGCCTTGGCATCCTTAAGTCCTTGGCTGTAAGCCTCATCCCGAACTTTGGAACTATCAGAAAGTTTATTTGCTATGGCTCCACCCGCTACAGCTGCAGCACCTGCTACAGCACCAGCCCCAGTAAGAGAGCCTGCCAGAGTTGCCCCAGCTAGCAAGGAGCCCCCTCCGGTGAAAGGTGCAGCAGCAACAGCCGCGACGCCCACTGATGCACCAAGCATTACCTTACCCCACTGGACCTCCTTCTCTCCTGATACCACCGCACCCGCATAGTCCCGTGTGCTCTCATATGCGCTCGATGCTGCATCACCAATAACATCTTTGGCTCCAACGGCAACCTCTGCAACAACAGAGCCTGCTGCAGATAGGCCGCTCGCAGTAGCATCAATTGCATCGCCGGCTTTATCTGCAACAGTACGTGCAGTGTCAGCGACTACGTCCTTAGCACTACTTGCCACGTCAGCAACGATAGATCCTGCAGAGGACAGGCCGCTTGCAGTGGCGTCATATGCATCACCGGCTTTATCTGCAACAACACGAGCCGCGTCCCCAATGCCATCAGCCACTTTGGATAAGCCACTTTTGATCTTGCTGAACATAACTACTCCTTAGTTCTCAGTGTTGCTGCGCTGCTTCGCGAGCATTCTTCTCACGCTTAAGATCGCTGTATTCAAAATAGAGATCCAAAGCTTTTTTTGCAGTCACGATAAAACCAATAATTGCGAATAGATTCTTCACGGAACTCTCCCTTGCCACCAATAGGCCACTACACAGGTAAGACATTAACCCTCTCTGCTCGCACCGACCACGCTGGCTATCCTTACAGGTAAAGTTTTTGACCCCGTCCTCTCAGCTGGCAGGCCTTGTAGCCCCAAGCAGATCCGCCCCCGCATCCTTCTTCAGCAGCTCGTACACCACCGTCAGAAACACATCGCGCGTCGACTCGTCACTGAGCAGCTTGGTCGCCATGCTGGTGTGGCTGTTCATGGCGGCAGCGATTGCGGAGATGGCTTTCGTGGGCAGGTCGGCCTTCATGGCCTGCTCCATGGTGTTGTTCTGCACCTGGGCCATCACCACGCTGTCGGCGCGTAGCTTCTCGGAAACGTGCACGGCAAACGCCACCTGATCTGTGTCGGTGATGTCCTTGCCGAAGGCGTTGTTGAGCTTCTCGATCAGTTCGGTAAGGTACTTCTTCTCGCGGTCGCGGGCGTCGCGCAAGCCGTTGTCGGTCATGCCGTAGAGGCCAGGTGTTTCCGCCTGGACGCCTACGCCGCTGAGGTTGTCGCCTTTCTTGATCTTGTAGTGGCTGAGCTTGAGGTCGCCCAGATCTACCTGCTCCGCCGTGATGCCCTTGAGCCGCTTACGCAGCAGGCGGGCATAGCTGGCGAAGCCCTCCAGGCTTGGGTCGGAGAAGTCGATGAGCTGAGCGATGTACTCGTAGCTACGCACAAACTTGGTCAGGCTCTCGCTGAAGATCATCAGCTCGTCGCGCGCCTTGCAGTACTCCGCCCGCTGCGTATCGGCGTATTGCTTGGCCTGCTCGTCGCCCTCCTCATCAGCCTTCTCCCAGGCCTTTTCCCACTGATCGATAGCGTCGTTGAGTGTCTTCAGCTTGCCGTTGAAACGGTCCGTAGCAGATTGCGTCAGCGAAAACAGTTTCTGGTGGGTCACCTTAGGATCGACGATGGCATCGCCGAACGCCTCGACCTCAGCCTGCTCGTAGATGAACATGCCATCCAGGCGCTGCTTGATGTCGTAGACGATGTTCGGATCCTGGATATCCGCCACCTGGGCATCGCGGTAGAAGGTCTTGAACGACGCAAGGATCTCTTCGGCCTTGTTGGCGAAGTCGATAACGAAAGTCTTGTCCTTGCCGGGGAAGGTACGGTTCAAACGCGAAAGCGTCTGCACGGCCTCCACGCCGGATATTTTTTTGTCCAGGTACATGGCCACCAGCTTCGGCTGGTCGAAGCCGGTCTGGTACTTGTTGGCGACGATCATCACCCGGTAGTCCGGGGTGTCGAACACCTTGCGCATATCACGGCCATGCAGGCCGGGGTTCAGGTTGGCTTCGCTGAACTGGTGATCCGCCGGCAGACTGGGTGCTTGCACATCCGTGTTGGGAACTTCACCGGAGAAGGCCACCATGGCCTGCACGTTGTCGTAGCCTTTGCGCTTGCAGTAATCCTCCAGCGCCAGGTGATACTTCACCGCTGCCGCACGCGAGCTGGTCACCACCATGGCCTTGGCCTGACCACCTAGTAGGTGTGCGACGTTCTTGCGGAAATGCTCGACGATCAGTTCGACCTTCTGCCCCACATTCACCGGGTTGAGCGACAGCCACTTGGCCAGTTTGCGCCCGGCGCTCTTCTCATCCACGCGTTTGTCATCGACCATCTCGCTGCCGATTTTGAACGCCACCTCGTAGCTGGTGTAGTTCTTCAGCACATCGAGGATGAAGCCCTCGTCGATGGCCTGCTGCATGGTGTAGAGATGGAACGGTGCCGGCGGGTTGTCGGTGCTGACGGTCTGCGCCGGGTTGCGTGGACGGCCGAACAAGCTCAGCGTCGAATGCTTGGGCGTGGCGGTGAAAGCGAAGTAACTTGCATTACCGGGCCGGCTACGCGAGCTCTGCCATACGGACAGTCGCTCCTCCTTGGAAAGCTTCTCCCATTCCGCCTCGCTCTGCCCGGTCAGCACATAGCGCAGGTCATCGGCCGTGCTGCCACCGGTGGAGCTGTGCGCCTCGTCGATGATGATGGCGAAGCGGCGATTGCGCAGGCTCTGCTCGCCGAGAATGGCCTTCTGCGCATAAGGGAAGGTCTGCAGGGTACAGACGATGATCGGCACGCCATCGAGCATGGCCTTGGCCAGCTGCTGGCTCTTGGGCAGGCTCGACTGCTGGCGGTCGATGGCGCAGACCACACCGGCCTGGTGCTCGATCTGCTGGATAGCATCCTGCAGCTGTTGGTCCAGCACCTGGCGGTCGGTCACCACGATCACGCTATGGAAATACGGCTCGCCATCCGGGCGACGCACGCGAATCAGCGAATGCGCGGTCCAGGCGATGGTATTGGTCTTGCCCGAACCGGCACTGTGCTGGATCAGGTACGGCTGCCCAGTCCCTTCTACCCGCACCGCGTCGATCATCTTGGTCACGCCTTCCCACTGATGGAAGCGCGGGAAGATCAGGCCTTCCTTGAAATAGGTCTTGCCGTTGACGTCCTGTGCTTCCTTGCGCTCCTGTAGCACGAAGCGGTGGAAGATGTGCAGCCAGTTGTCCTTCTGCAGCACTCGCCCCCAGAAGTAGCTCACCGGGTAATGGCCGTTCTCGCCCGGCGGGTTGCCGGCAGCACCATCGTTACCCCGGTTAAACGGCAGGAAGAAGGTCGAATCCCCGGCCAGCTTGGTGGTCATGCGGATGTCGCTGTCACTCATGGCGAAGTGCACCACCGCGCCGCGCTTGAAGCTCAACAGCGGTTCCAGGCCGCCGCTCCTGCGCTCAGGCCGGCGGTCCATGCGGTACTGCTGCATGGCGGCCTGTACCGATTGGGTGAAGTCGGTCTTCAGCTCCACCGTGGCCACCGGGATGCCGTTGATGAAGAAAGCCAGGTCGATCTCATCGGCCTTGTCCAGCGAGTAACGCAACTGCGGCACCACCCGCAGGCGATTGGCCGAATAGCGGGCGATCACCGTGTCGTTGCGCGCGTCTTCGGGCAGTGCCTGGCTCATGGCCAGGGTGCCGCCACCGGCCACGGCAAAGCCGTAGCGCAGGACATTCACCGTGCCGCCATCGACCTTGTTCTCCAGCTGTTTGACCAGCCGATCCAGCACCACATCCCGCGTGCCGGCACCGTTCATGGCGCGCAGCTTATCCATGGCCGCCGGTTGGCTGTCATCCAACCAACCCAGCACATCCTCGGGGAAAAGCGCACGCCCCTGGTCATAGTCGGAGGACTTACCCACCAGCCAGCCAACAACCTCCAGCTGCTCGACGATGTGGCGTTCCAGTTCGCATTCGTGGTGGATGTGGCTCATCTGAGCTCCTTCTCAATCAGTACGGTCTGAGGGGATGCGCAGGTTTAGCGCGGCGTGAAATCACGGCACTGAGTGCCATCCGTGGGGCGAAGGTTTGCTCGCCGCCCCCCTGGTCTGGGGAAATTGCACTCGCCCCTCTCGTCCTTGTTCACCAGCATGGTCCTTCCCAGTTTTGGATGCGTAAACCTATGGCCATCCCAGTATTCGCAACTACCGCATGCCTTGGCTATCGGGGGCATGCCGACGCGAAAAGTTGACTGCTGCAGCCTCGGAATTTCATTACTGTCAGTACGGGAGATTATTTCGACGTCATGGTCTGAATCTTCATATCCCGAGCCCCCAGAGCTAGAGCTAGAGCTAGAGCTATAGGTAGAGCTGGAGCCGGAGCCGGAGCCGGAGCCGGAGCCGGAGCCTAGGCGCCGTGAAGCTCTTTCGAAAGCAACAAAAACAAGAAAAACTAATAATCCGACCCACCAATAGCCCCAGTTCAGAGACTTGGACTGCGGTTTTTGCTGCTCCATCCTATCCCTGATATATGCGTGCTCTGCGTAGTCCTCCGCATGGGCAGCATCATCAACAAGCTCTTGCGCTGCAGCTTCATCCAGCTCCTCAGACCTAACCTCTTGCTCATTGAACTTCGCTACAGCCTGCTCCTCTGCTAACGCAGCACGTTTCGCTGCATCTTCAGCTGCCCATGCCTCAACTTCCGCGGCATAGGCTTGCTTTGAAGCCTCTTCTTTAAATGCGGCAGTTTGGCTTTTGAGCTCTTGGATTCGTTGCTGAATACTCTCGGTGATGCAGTTGATATCAGGGCATTGATCACGCCGTGCGAGCCAATCTCTCTGCGACTGCATGAGGCTCTTTTGATCTTGGGCAAGCCCCCATGCCTCTTGGTAGGTCGATGCCAATATTTCATCGAGGCTCGATAAGTAACCGTCGCGGCAAATGGCCTGCTCGACTGGTGTACTCGCCTTCGCGCAGTCAAAACTCGCTGCATGAGCCGGAGCGCTTGATAGCCAGAGCATCGAGAACAGCAAGCTTGTCTTAAGCATGGACATGCAACTCCTACGCCCTGAAGCGCGCTTCATCCAAGTCAATTTGGGCACTGGGTTCTTTCTCGAGTTGCTGCTCCTGCCAGGCAGCGTAGGTCTGCCCGCTGCCCTCAACCACCCAGGATGTACGCCCATTTGCAGCACGGCCGCAGACCACGGCCGCTGCCGCACTGGGGCTACTAAACGCGTAGTCATCGCTGAAGGTCAGGTGCTCGCCGCCATCGGCGACCAGCACGCCTTCGTCAACCAGTTGCTTGAACAGGCCCTGATAACCGCGCTCGGTGCCGACCCATTCGGCGCGGGCCTTGGAGCCTTTGAGTACGAAGAATTCGCCGTCGATTTCCTGGCCCTGGGCGCTAAGGCGATAGCGTGGCACCTCCAGGCTGAAGCGCGGCGAGCGGCTGACCGGCGCGGCCGTGCTGGTCGCGGCCGGTGCGGAAGGTTTGGTCAGCTCACGCAAAAAGTCGAAGCCCAGCACCGGCAGCACGGTGCGGATCTGCTCCAGGAAGAAGGCCATATCGGCGCGGTCGGACTCGGGCAGGCTGATGTACTCATGCGCGGTACCATTGACCAGCTCGCAGCGGCCGAGATTACCGGCGATGCCGATCAGCAGGCTTTCCAGGTACTTCACATGGGCCTTGGTCAGGTTCTGATCCTTACTGGTGACCAGGCACACGCGTTCCCAGAAGTCCTTGCCGCCAGCCTCTTCCGGGCGGTTATGGGTTTTCAGGCGCTTGGCTACGTCGTCCGACTCGCCGATATACACCTTCGAGCGCAGGTTGTTATCCGGATCCGGGCCGACCAGAAAGTACACACCGGTGCGCGCGCATTCGGGGCGCTGCACCAGTTCGGCCAGTTTGGAGCGCGGGCCGGTCAGCACATGGCCGGTCCAGTTCATGATCTCGGCAGTGAGCAGGCCATTGGGCGTACCGTCCACCAGAAACAGACGCAGGCTGCGGCCCTGGCTCATACCACCTCCCGCAGATCAATCTGGCCGGTGACGGCAGCGGTGATCAGGGCGGAGCGACGTTCTTTGAGGAGTTCGATGCTGCGCTCGGTCTTATCAATGACAGATTTGAAACGACCAAGCTGGCCACTCAACACACTGACGATGCCTCGCTGCTCATCAACTGGCGGGCGCGCAATTCGAATAGCCTCTATATCTGGCATGTAGATGGTCTTGTGGGTCGAGCCCATCATCAATCGATCAAAATCCGGTTTCATGCCCAGCAGTACGTAGTAGAGGTACTCGTTAAATAGCTCACTAGTACATGTCCACACTGCGAAGTCCTGGGAGGTTGCCATGTCGACCGCCATGATGCCCGTAAAACCCACAGAGGCAGTCCGGGACAAGAACACGGAGCCGGCAGGCAGCAAACGGGCTGATGAATTCTCCAGGCCTAGCTGACTAACCATCTCAGATGTCTCGAATACGTACTTCTGCTCACCACTACGAACCTGCCAGACATCTGCGAGCGTGAACCACGGCACAGTGCAGTCGACCCAGTATTCTGGCTTTGAGCGACTGGGTGTGTGGCCTGATTCCAACCGAGCAGTATGTCGTAGCTGCAAGACCTCCCAATGCTCCGGCACCTCCCCCAGCCATTCCACGCCGGAGTCTTTCATCTTCACGCTGGGGTCGAGGCCCTTGGTGACGGCATGGGTGATCAGCGCCTGGCGCTTTTCGCGCAGCAGGTTGATAAAGCGGGTTTTCTTTTCAATCAGCGCGTCGATGCGGTCGGTTTCGCGCCTGAGGCTTTGTGCAATGCTCTTCTGCTCGGCAAGAGTCGGCACGCCCAGCCTTATGTTGCCGACCTGCTCTTGGTTGATAGATGGAACCGCGCCAGGGTTTGCGATTAACCCCATATCAAGCGTGCAAAAGACCCAAAAGAACCATTGCGAGTCATACGGTCCGGGTAGCAGCGCCATCATGTTGTTATCAAGACACGCAGGCATCTCAAGCAAGCACCGACGATTCAGAAGAAGAGCGGCACCAACCTTTGCGAATACCAACGTGCTCGGCGGAAAAATCTTGGCGCCAAGCCGCTTGGCCGTTTCCTCAGTGACAGTATTTGCCGTATCGCGCAAACCACTTGCCAGTTCGGCGACCTTGAAGAAAGGAATCGGATTATCACTTTGCCCCTGCTCGTCATCGGGGAAACCCGCGCCTCCATCAAGACGGGCAAGAGTTTTAACTGACCGAATATCCCAATGCTCCGGCACCCTCCCGAGCCACTCCACCCCGGAGTCTTTGTAGACCGGATACGGCTTGTAATGGCTCATGCTGTGACCTCACCCAGCAGCGCGGCAATCTCGGCCTCCACGGCCTTGAGGTCGGCATCAATCTCGGCCAACGCACGCGGCGGCTGGTAGATATAGAAGTAGCGATTGAAGTTGATCTCGTAGCCGACGATGCCAATCAGGCCGTCTTTCGCGTCGGTCTTGCCGGTGTCGATCCAGGCGTCCGGCACATGGGGCAGCACTTCTCGGACAAAGTAGTCGTCGATGGTTTGGTTAAGCGGCACGTTCTCGAACTCGCGAAGGTCGGCATCGGCCTGCGGGTTGCCCTTGTCGTCCAGCACCGGCTGGGCGTTAGCGTCGCGCTCGCCGAAGCAGGCCAGTGCAGCCTTCAGCGCGCCCTTGCCAAGCTTTTTGATACCGGCGGCCTTAAGGAAGGCCGGCAGGTTGTCGAACTCGCCCGGCACAGCGGCAAAGGCTTCGATCTGATCGGCACCCTTGGTGTTTTCGTAAGCAACGAGCTTTTCCGGAGTGACCGAGAAACGCAGGCGCAGCGGGCGCTCGACGGTGATGCGCCGGTAGCCGAAGTCGGTAGTGACAAAGATCTTCGAGTTCGGGCCTTCCTCGAACGCCTCGTGCAACTTGGCGATCTCGGCGATCTGCTCATCCGACAGGTACTTGCGCTTGCTGCCCAGGCTCTTGCGCATCGGCGCGTGCAGGGCGCTGGCATCGATCAACTGCACTTTGCCCTTGCGCAGCGCGTCCTTGTGGTTGGACAGCACCCAGATATAGGTGCCGATGCCGGTGTTGTAGAACAGGTCGTTGGGCAGGGCGATGATCGCCTCCAGCCAGTCGTTTTCCAGAATCCAGCGGCGGATCTCCGACTCGCCGGAGCCGGCACCACCGTTGAACAGCGGCGAGCCGGACAGCACGATGCCGATGCGGCTGCCGCCCAGCTCCACCGGCTTGCGCTTGGACAACAGGTGCATCAGGAACAGCAGAGAGCCATCGCCCACGCGCGGCAGGCCTGCACCGAAGCGGCCCGCAAAACCCTGCTGGCTGTGTTCGGCTTGCACCTGCTTCTGCACGTTCTCCCACTTCACGCCGAACGGCGGGTTGGCCAGGCAGTAGTCGAACTGCTCATGGGGCAGGTGATCGTCAGACAGGGTGTTGCCGAGTTTAATGTTGCGGGTGTCGTAGCCCTGGATCAGTTTGTCCGCCACGGAGATGGCGTAGGTCTCCGGGTTCAGCTCCTGGGCGTAGGGCACCAGTCGGGCATTGGGGTTCCACTCGTAGACCTGCTCGATGGCCGATGACAGAAAGCCACCGGTGCCGGCAGCGCAGTCGTACACGGTACGCACCACACCCTCGCCATTGAGCGCTTGATGATCCGGCGCGAACACCAGGGTGGTCGCCAGACGCACCACATCGCGCGGGGTAAAGTACTGCCCTGCATCGTCGTTGGAGGACTCGGCAAACTTGCGGATCAGGTGCTCGAAGACCAGGCCCATTTCGTGGTTGCTGATCTTGTCCGGGTGCAGGTCAACCGCTGCAAACTTCTGCGTCACTAGATACAGCAAATTGCGGTTTTCCAGCTTGGCTAGCCAGGTGTCGAAGGCGAAGTGCTCGAACACCTGGCGAGCGTTGGCGGAGAACTTGGCGACATAGTCTTCCAGGTTGGCGCGGGTGCTGGTGGAGCCGACTGAGCCCAGGGAAAACTGCGAGACGTTATAAAAGGTGGCACCAGCGCTAGCGGGCAGGATCAGGTCCATGTCCACGCCGCTGGCCTTCATCGACTCAAACTGGTTGCGCACCTTGTCACGGGTGGGCTCCAGCACGCACTCCAGACGACGCAGCACGGTGAACGGCAGGATGATGCGACCGTACTCGGAGGGCTTGAAGGCTCCGAGCAACAGGTCCGCGATGTTCCAGATAAATGGGGCCAGGGTCTGCTGGTTCACGCGTTGTTCCTTACTTGATGGGCAAGGAAGGCGCTTTACGCCGCCTCCCTGCGAGATATCTTGCACGATGCCGAACCTTAACCGTTTGGACGATTTCGAGCCAGATTAAGCCGGTTAAGTCGCTGATTTAATGGGCACAGATCAATGCTGAGTCAGGCTGATGCGCTCGCGCCGCACAACAACACGGCCGGCCTCCAAACGCATATGAACGCCAGGGACGCTAAAACGGTGTCCACTGGGCAGATAGGCGGCGGCATCTTCAAACGGGTGCAGGTTGGCAGCCTCCATATCGCGCTCGATACCTTCATACCAAGGCAGCACCAGCAGTTGTGCAGCGAGGATCGCCTGCGGGAAGCGCTGCATGCCAATTTCCAGGCTGCCCATGCATTGGGCAACCCGCTCCTGCCGAGCCACGTAAGAGGGTGCTTGCAAGTGAAGACCCTCGCCGTCCGCCGTAAGCATTACACCGACCATTTCCATTTGGATTTGCTCACACATGTTTACTTCTCCTTGTCAGCCGGGCGCATTGCCTTACACCTGGCCAACGCTCAAGCCATCGGGTTCAGCACAGGCTGTGCTGAGGCTACTCACCGCGCTTGTCGTCTAGGCTCAAGATATGTAGTGTAAGTGGACGTATCTAGAGTGTTCACCCGTACAGGTAAAGTTTTCGAGCAAGTGAGGCCGGGATGAAACGCAAACAGGAAATCGAGTCCGTGCGCTGGGATCTGGCGCTGCGCTACCGCCTGATCGAGACCATAGTCTGGTGGGAGGGCCGTTTGACTACGGGCCATCTGATGCAGAGCTTTGGTATCAGCCGGCAGCAAGCGTCGAAGGACATCAATTCCTACATCGCCGACTACGCGCCGAAGAACCTGGAATACGACAAGCATCTGAAGGGGTATGTGCCGAGCCGCCACTTCATACCGCTGTTTATCGATGACAGCGCCAGCGCCTACCTGCACCTGCTCAACCAGAATCACGACCGTGCCCCGCACATCGAGGGACTGGCTCTGGCCTATGCGCACACTGAAGTACTGGACGTACCGGATCGCTCTGTGCGCCCGGAGGTGCTGCGCCCACTGCTGAAGGCCTGCCGCGATGGGCTGCGACTGGAGTGCGAATATGTGTCCTTCACGACGCCGGACGGCGAAACCCGCCTGATCGCGCCGCATACGCTGATCTACACCGGTATGCGCTGGCACGTTCGCGCCTATTGCGAGAAGAATCGAGATTACCGGGACTTTGTGCTCAGCCGCTTTCGTGGTGAGCCCGAGTTAATGGACGACGAAACCGAAAACACCCGTGAGCAGGATCCGGGCTGGAACAGTCAGGTGCAGGTCATCATTGAACCGGATTCTCGCCTCAAGCCAGAGCAGCGCGCGATTATCGAGGCCGACTACGGCATGCGTGACGGACAGCTGGTGATCGAGACCCAGGGTGCGTTGGTACAGTACGTGCTGCAGCGCTATCAGATCGATCCGACCAAGGTGCATGCCAAGGCCACGGCTCAGCAGATCGTGGTCGCCAACCTGGAAGAGCTACAGCCCTGGCTGTATCACTGACTAACGGCAGGCACGCCTGGCTTTGAGTCGATGCCGCCAGGCGAGGCTATCTCTCAATCAGTCGTGCCGCCGTAGGCCAGCTTGGCCAGCCCGAGCAGTGCAGGCAACAGCAGCACCAGTGGTAAAAGATCGTTAAGGGTTGGCAGCAAGTTCATAGGAGATCCTCCTGGTCGGTTTCCACCAACCTAGCTAGGTCAGTCCGACAGCGCGATCTGTCTACTTTTCGCCTGTAAACAATCCATGCATAACCCAGACACCGGCGACGAACGCACCTTGCCTGTATGGCGGAGCGCTGATTACTGTATATAAATACAGTAATCGAGCAGCCCGTTATGAACACCGCACTTATCCTCGGCCCGCTGCAGCGCAGCAGGGCAGTCCTTCCCCTCTTTGATGCACGTGTTCCGGCCGGCTTTCCCAGCCCAGCGCTGGATCACATGGAACATAAGCTGTCGCTTGATGCTCTGATGGATCTGCAAGCACCGCACACCTATGTGGTTGCCGTGAGCGGTGACAGCATGAGCGGGGCTGGCATCTTCGACGGCGATTATCTGATCGTCAGCCGCGCCATCCCAGCAAAACCGGGCCATGTGGTCGTTGCCTGCTTAAACGGCGATGTCCTGGTAAAGCGCCTGGCACAGGAACAGGGCCAGTTCATCCTCCAGTCGGAGAACCCGGCCTACTCTCCGCGTTACATCCTGGAGAACGATGAGCTGACGATCTGGGGCGTCGTCACTCATAGCCTGCGGAATCACCTCACCCATGGCTGAGCCGGTATACGCACTGGTCGACTGCAACAGCTTCTACGCCAATTGCGAGCGTGTGTTTCGTCCAGATCTGTTGCGCACGCCCATCGTCGTGCTCAGCAACAACGACGGCTGTGTGATTGCCCGATCTGCCGATGCCAAGCCGTTCGTGAAGATGGGCGCTCTGTTCCACGAGATCAGGAGCGACCTCAAGCGCCACGGCATCGTGGCCTTCAGCAGCAACTACGCCCTCTATGGCGACATGAGTGAGCGTGTGATGACGATCCTGGAGGGCTGCTTTCCTAGCATCGAGGTCTACAGCATCGATGAGGCCTTTGCAGATATGACCGGTTTACCCGAACCACTGGAGTCGATAGGCCGTCAGGTACAGGCAGAAATCAGGCAGAAGACTGGCATCCCGGTCGGCATAGGCATAGCCACCACCAAGACACTGGCCAAGCTCGCCAATGCCGCCGCCAAGCGTTGGCAGAAACAAACTGGTGGCGTCGTAGACATCCGCGATCCGGTTCGTCGCGACAAGCTGCTCAAGGCCATGCCTGTAGAGGAAGTCTGGGGCGTTGGTCCCCGCATGCGTGCTCACCTGGAGGGCATGCAAATCAAGACCGCTTGGGACTTGGCACAGATGGATGCCTGGACACTGCGCAAGCGATTCAATGTCGTGGTCGAGAAAACTGTACGCGAACTGCGCGGGGTGGCGTGCCTGGAGATCGAGAACGAGACCGAGCCAAAGCAGGAGATCTGCTCTAGCCGCTCGTTCGGCAAGCGCCTGCGTGAGTTAGCTCCCATCCAGGAAGCCGTGACCAGCTACGCCACCCGCGCTGCTGAAAAGCTGCGCAAGCAGGAGTCGCTCTGCCGGCAGGTGCGTGTGAGTCTGCGCACTGGGATGTTCAACCCAACCGAGGCTAAGTACGCCAATGGCATCCTCTGCCAACTGCCCTATCCGACCGATGACAGCAGGCTGATCATCAAGGCCGTCCAGGCGGGATTACAGCAGGTCTTCAGAGAGGGATTCAGCTACGCCAAGGCCCAAGTGCTCCTCTTGGATCTGTGTCGCAAGAATGAGTACACACCGGATCTGTTCGCCCCCGAGCAGCCCGTGGAAACCGAGCGACTGATGAGCACTCTGGACGCAATCAATAATCGCTGGGGACGCGGCACACTGCAGCCAGGACGCATAGCCAAGCCAGTCGAGTGGGCAATGCGCAGAGAGTTGCTTTCCCCCGCCTATACCACTCGCTGGTCTGAGTTAATGGTCGCAAAGGCGACGTAGCCTTCCCACTTACTTATCGGCGGCAAACACGCCCAAGACTACCCTTACGCAGACAACGAGCCCCTGCAGGCTTCAAGCGCAGGTGCTGATCGTCCTTGACCAGGTACTTCATTGCCTTGTGCACATGAGCCCGTTGCGACTGATCCTCCCGCTGGATCAGGCCGATGCCGCACTCGTCACCATACCGTTCCTTGTCGTGGTTGCAGCTATGGGCATAGCCCTGACCACGCGTTACCTCCTCCCATAGCTCGCTGATCTCAATCGCCTTCCAGACATCCCGGCATACCTGGTTGCCATTGAAGTAGTAGGCCGCATGGATGTGGTACCCACGCCCCTCCTTGCAATCCCCCTGCTCGACTGAATAGGTGTAGCCAATCAGGTGCTCGAAAGTCCGATGACGGCTGTGTTGGTCGATCAGATCATCCAGGTGATCGAATACCTGCTCGACGCGCTGCCTGGCCTGAGCTTCAGGTCGGTAGTAGAGGTCCAGTCTGATGACCGTAGTGCGGGAGTAACGATTGATCACTGCATCCGAGTAGGCAGCGATCTCCTTCGCTTGCTTGCGTGCCTCATAGGCTCGATCCCCAGCTTTGCGCTGATACCACCGCTGGCGGGTCAACTCTCGGATTCGTGCGGTCAGGACGTTCATGCTCTGCTCATGACTGAGCCAGTACGTCCCCGTCTCGCTCATGCAGACAGGACCATTGGGTGAACGCTGAAGGCCGATGTCGTCACAGGCTTCCCGGAACGCTGACAGGTGCTCGCTGTAGTCGTATGGCACTCGATCATCGAACAGGTTGTACATCTGCTGGACGTTGGTGAAGTACCGGGAGAGTCTGGTCTGCTCAACCTGCTCATAGCCTGACCGTTTATGAGTGATCCGGAATGCGGGTGTATCGCTGCGCTCGATAGCTTGGACGAGTGATTCGATCTGCAGGGCTATGTCGGACTGTGAGAGGTGGGTGTTGTGCTTGCGGTTGTTCATGGCTGAGTACCTGGTTGGTTGATGGTGCATACCAGGTACGTGGTCTGTTTCTTTTAACTGGTCGTCTTTCCCTCTGGTGTAGTCAGTGGTGATGGATAGTGATGGCTACTATCGATTAGTAAGAGCTGGTAGTTAATAGCTATTAGCTATATCAATAGATGCAGCCCTGCCCATAACCGACCGTCCCGACCAGGTCGGGCAATGGGGAGCAACATTGCCGAGCCTGTCGAGAGATTTGCCGCATTGAGCTTTGGGAGAGTTAGCTGAGAGCCCAAAGCTGTTCGAGTCGGCATAAGCGCCATGACCAGCCGAAGCCGATCATGGCGCAGGTGGCGGTTCTAGCTGGCCATACTCAGATGGCCAATCGGGCGCGTAGCGGCACCCTCGGCTTGGTCACGCTCCTCGATCCGAGCCAGGATCCAATCGTGCACCTCGCTATCGACCCAGCCGACGCAGCGGTCGCCCAGCGATACCGGTTTCGGGAAGGTGCCTTCCGAGATGTACTTGTACAGAGTCGACCGAGACAGGCCGGTCGAGTCGATGACTTCTTTTAGACGGATGATTCGCATGAGCAGGCTCCTCTGTGGCTCAGAGGATCTGCAGGGGCAGTAAAAAATCACCTGCCCCAAAGTGAGCTGTCGCCTGCATGCTTAACCTCGACGACAGGGGCCTGGCCCATGACCTCCATAAAAGCCGCAATACGCTGGAACAACCGTGCGACCGCTACGGCCGCCAATGAGCGCGAAAAATGACGAAGCCGTGCAACTCAGCCTGACAATGTCAACGCAACCTCGTTCCGCTCCGATGGCCTGCGCGGATGAACGTGCAACAAGGGACATGGCATGCATAGGCCGAGCAATGATTCCACCGAGTACAAAATACCTTTGGAATCAGTCTTGAGCTGATCCAAGCCCAGTAAATTCGCGATTCCGACCGAACAAAAGGAATAGAACATTCCTAGAATAGACATAGAATTAACACTGAATCCACCTATCACGGTGATATAATTCAGATAGAATTTACGTAGGATTTCCATAGAATCCACATTGGAATTTCCACTATTAGTTATCATTTAGAGATCTAACTGAGAATGGCCGTCAACGACTCAAGCGACCCACTCGCTCGCCTGCCTAACTGCAGCGGGCTAAACAATCGCCACGTAATTTGGCTATGGCTCGGACTGTACGTTCACAGAGGTTTTGAACTAGATCGCGACACGTGCAACGGAGAGACCATGCGAGACGTGGTCGCCCAAGTGCTGAAAGTGGCCACCGATATCGCATATGAGCTCCCGACCAAAAAAGATCAATTCTTGCTACCAGAGGAACAGCTGGAATGGATCACAACCGATCCAAGACAGATGCAGTGGCTAACAACAAAAATTGACAACCTCACCAATCGAGTCCTGCCGGTCGGTTTTCCTCACCTGCAAGGCCGAGAGCGGATAGTGGCAGCCCTCGACATTTGGCTTGTCGACCTTGAGGAGAAACAACGCGGGGTAGAACAGCTTCACGACCAATGGCGTAAACACATAGCCAAGGACAGTCAATTTGATTGGTTTAACGACAAAAAGGAGGGCGAGAAGCGCTGCATTTGCGCCTGGGAATGGATTCAGAAGAACCCATTAGACTCAGTCCGCCAACCCTCTCCTATCGGAAGCTACAGCGAACTACTCATGCTCTTCGACCAGGCTGAGCTCAACAGCTTCACACAGAAAGCAGTGATTCAAGAAATCAAGAAGCGCTGGAACCGCCAGCAGTTCAGCGAACGAAACGCAGACAAAAGGCAGGTCAATGTGATGCTGCCGAATAACCTCATCGCTCAAATCGAGGAACTAGCCAACCAGAAAGGCCTGAAGCAGCGCGAGATGATAGAAGATCTGCTTAGGAAGGGCATTGAAGCTACAAGCTCGCTAACCGCCTCCCGTGAGGGATAAGCAAACATCCGATCCAAACCCAGTGGCACAAAAAGTGGCACAAAAATCGACCGGGACAGAAAACCATCAGGCATAAAAAAATCCAGTCACCGTTAAGTGACTGGATTTTCTAGGGTTTTTTGGTCGGGACGGAGTGATTCGAACACTCGACCCCTTGCACCCCATGCAAGTGCGCTACCGGGCTGCGCTACGCCCCGACTATGCTTCCGTGTTACCAGAAGCGATGAGGATTCTACAATAAGCTGCTGAATTGTGGAAGTTTTTTTACTTCCGCAGCGTTATTTGCGAAGTACTAACAACACATCCTCAAGCTCGGCAATCATCTGTTTGATGAGCTGCTTGTACTGCGTATTGTCGTCTTTAGCTTCATCACCCGAGAGGCGCTGACGCGCCCCACCAATGGTGAAGCCCTGGTCATACAACAGCGCACGAATCTGCCGAATCATCAACACATCCTGACGCTGATAGTAACGCCTATTGCCACGCCGCTTGACTGGATTGAGCTGTGGGAACTCCTGCTCCCAGTAGCGCAACACATGCGGCTTGACAGCACACAGCTCACTGACTTCACCGATGGTGAAATAGCGTTTGCCGGGTATGGCGGGCAGTTCGTCGTTATGACTTGGTTCCAGCATACGCCTCGACCCTGGCTTTAAGTTTCTGGCCTGGACGGAAAGTCACGACACGGCGAGCCGTGATCGGGATTTCCTCTCCTGTTTTTGGATTGCGACCGGGGCGCTGACGCTTATCGCGCAGATCAAAATTACCGAACCCCGAGAGCTTGACCTGTTCGTTGAGTTCCAGCGCTTGGCGGATTTCTTCAAAGAACAGCTCCACCAACTCCTTGGCTTCCCGTTTATTCAGGCCCAGCTCTTCATACAGACGTTCCGCCATCTCAGCTTTCGTCAGAGCCCCCATACGCTACTTCCTTAACGTGGCGTTGAACCTTTGTTCCAGGGAGGTGAGAATATTTTGCGTTGTGATACTCACCTCATCGTCATTAAGAGTGCGCGATGGATGCTGCCAGGTCAAGCCAACGGCAAGGCTTTTTCTATGAGGATCAATGCCTTTACCGTGATACACGTCAAATAGCTTGAGGTCAGTCAACCACTCGCCAGCCGCACCACGAATAGCGCTGAGCAGATCCTGCGCGGGTACGTCCCGATCAACCAGCAATGCAAGGTCACGCCGTACTTCAGGGAACTTGGACAGCTCCTGGAATTTCGGCATCAGGCCCTGAGTAATCTCACTCAAAACCAACTCGAACATGAACACGGGCTGATCAAGCCCCAACACCTTGGCAAGTTCAGGATGGATAGCACCGAAGAAGCCAATAACGCGCCCTTCCCGCTCAATTCGAGCCGTCTGCCCTGGATGCAATGCGGCATGCTCGCCGGGCACGAATGCAAAACTGCCACCCGCGCCAGCACTACTCAACAAAGCCTCGACATCCGCTTTAACATCGTAGAAATCGACGCTATCACGCGCATGCGCCCAGCCTTCCGGCAAGCGCGTACCACACACAACCCCTGCCAACATGGGCTCTTGCTTCAACCCTTCAAGCTGGCCAACAAACCGCAGGCCACTCTCAAACAGACGAACACGTGCCTGTTGACGATTGAGGTTGTGTTGCAGCGCCTTGACCAAACCCGGCCATAGCGAGGAACGCATGGCCGCCATGTCGGCGGAAATAGGGTTGGCTAGCAGCAACGGCTGAACGCCTGGACTGAACAGCTCAAACAACTTGGGATCAATAAAGCTGTAAGTGATGGCCTCCTGATAGCCGCGCGCGACCAGCAGACGACGCAAGGCGGGCAATTCAACCGCTGCTTCGGCTTTGGCTTGCGGAGCCAGACGCGCTTGCGGATAGCGAACCGGTAAGCGGTTATAGCCATACAGACGCCCCAACTCTTCGATCAGATCGACCTCCAAGCTGATATCAAAGCGATGGCTTGGCACGCTAACCTGCCACAGCCCCAAACCTTGAGCACTTACGCCAAGCCCCAGCGCAGCAAGCAGACGCTCAACCTCTGCACCATCCATATCCATGCCCAGCATCTGACTGATGCGCTCGGCACGCAGGGTGATCGGTGCGACATTCGGCAGATCAGCAGCGCTGCTCACCTCAATGATCGGGCCGGCTTCGCCGCCAACAATGTCCAGCAACAGTGCAGTCGCTCGCTCCATGGCATTACGCGCCAGCTGCGAGTCCACACCCCGCTCGAAACGATGCGAAGAATCGGTGTGCAAGCCATAAGAACGCGCCTTGCCAGCCACCGCGATGGTGTCGAAGAACGCGCTCTCCAGGAACAGATCTGCGGTCTTAGCGCTCACACCACTGTGTTCGCCACCCATAACGCCAGCGATGGCCAGGGCCCGATCGTGATCAGCGATCACCAGGGTATCAGCACGCAGGCTGACTTCCTGGCCATCCAGCAGCACCAGCTTTTCGCCCTCTTCCGCCATGCGCACACGGATACCGCCATTGATCTCGGCGAGGTCGAAAGCATGCATCGGCTGACCGAGTTCCAGCATCACGTAATTGGTGATGTCGACGGCAGCATCAATGCTACGAATATCGGAACGCCGCAGGCGCTCGACCATCCACAGCGGGGTAGGCTTGGACAGGTCGACATTACGAACGACACGCCCGAGATAACGCGGGCACGCCTTGGAGGCAAGCACTTCAACCGGCCGCACCTCATCATGAGCAGCTGCAACTGGAGCGACCGAAACGGGTACTACCGAAGCACCGTAGATGGCACCCACTTCGCGAGCGAGACCCGCCAAAGACAGGCAGTCCCCCCGATTAGGGGTCAGACCGATTTCGATACTGGCATCATCCAGGCCCAGATACACACGAATGTCCTGGCCGACCGGAGCATCAGCCGCCAACTCCATGAGGCCACTGTTGTCCTCACTGATTTGCAGCTCGGAGGCCGAGCAGAGCATCCCCTGAGACTCCACGCCACGCAGTTTGGCTTGCTTGATCTTGAAGTCACCCGGGAGCTCAGCGCCAATCATGGCGAAGGGAATCTTGATACCGGCCCGGGCATTAGGTGCGCCGCAGACCACCTGGAAGTTGGCGCTGCCATTACTGACCTGGCACACGCGCAATTTGTCGGCATCCGGATGCTGCTCGGCACTGAGGATTTCCCCCACAACGACACCGCTGAACAGACCCGCAACCGGAGTCACTGCGTCCACTTCCAGGCCAACCATGGACAGGCGAGCCACTAGTTCATCACGCGAAACAGCAGGATTTACCCAGCTGCGCAGCCATTTTTCACTGAATTTCATTCTGTCTGTTCTCCTGAACCAATTCGATTACGTAATGCGAGGGCGCTAGCGAAATTGCGCCAGGAACCGCAGGTCGTTGTCGAAGAACAGCCGTAAATCGTTCACGCCGTAACGCAGCATAGCCAGACGCTCAACACCCATACCGAAGGCGAAACCGGAGTATTTTTCCGGGTCGATGCCCGACATGCGCAGCACATTCGGGTGCACCATGCCGCAGCCCATGACCTCCAGCCAGCCGGTCTGCTTGCAAACACGGCAACCTTTGCCGCTGCACATCACGCACTGCATGTCGACTTCGGCCGATGGCTCGGTGAAAGGGAAGAACGAAGGACGGAAACGTACCCCCAGAGGCTTTTCGAAGAACACTCGGAGGAATTCCTCGATGGTGCCTTTGAGGTCAGCAAAACTCACACCCTCGTCGACCAACAGGCCTTCGACCTGGTGGAACATTGGCGAGTGGGTGATATCGGAGTCGCAGCGGTAAACACGGCCGGGGCAGACGATACGGATCGGCGGCTGCTGCGATTCCATGGTGCGCACCTGCACAGGAGAGGTGTGGGTACGCAGCAACATATTCGCATTGAAATAGAAGGTGTCATGCATCGCCCGTGCCGGGTGGTGGCCAGGGATGTTGAGGGCTTCGAAGTTGTGATAGTCGTTTTCGACCTCAGGCCCTTCGGCAATGCCATAGCCGATGCGCGTGAAGAACTGCTCCACACGCTCCAGAGTGCGCGTGACGGGGTGCAGGCCACCAGATGCCTGACCACGCCCCGGCAGGGTTACGTCAATCTTTTCGGCGGCGAGCTTGGCGCTCAGCGCAGCCTGTTCCAGCATGTCTTTACGACTGTTCAGCGCATCCTGAACCTTGTCCTTGGCAGCATTGATCAGCGCACCGGCTTGCGGGCGCTCTTCTGCCGACAGGTTGCCCAGGGTCTTCATCACCTGAGTCAACTCGCCTTTCTTGCCCAGATAGTGAACCCGCAACTGTTCGAGGGCATTCACATCGTCGGTGTGGCTAACGGCCTCAAGCGCTTGCGAGACCAGCACATCCAGATTTTCCATTTACAGACTCCAGATACGAAATAGGGGAAGAGCTTGAAGGCTCTTCCCCTATTGGTGACGTTTAGCACCGGGCGAGCCCGGTGATTGTCGGGGACTTAAGCCAGTACGGCTTTCGCTTTCTCGACAATCGCAGCAAACGCCGCTTTTTCGTTCACTGCCAGATCAGCCAGAACCTTGCGGTCGATCTCGATGGACGCTTTTTTCAGGCCGGCAATGAAACGGCTGTAGGACAGACCGTTAACACGAGCACCAGCGTTGATACGAGCGATCCACAGAGCGCGGAACTGACGCTTCCGCTGACGGCGGTCGCGGTAGGCGTACTGGCCTGCCTTGATCACAGCCTGCTTGGCAACGCGGAATACGCGCGAGCGCGCACCGTAGTAGCCTTTAGCGAGTTTCAGAATTTTTTTGTGACGCTTACGAGCGATAACGCCGCGCTTAACACGAGCCATGAGTAATTTCCTCTATCTTGACCGATTAACGAACGCGCAGCATGCGCGCCACTTTTGCTACGTCAGACGGGTGCACCATGGTGCTACCACGCAGTTGACGCTTACGCTTGGTGGACATCTTGGTCAGGATGTGGCTCTTGAAAGCGTGCTTGTGCTTGAAGCCATTAGCGGTTTTGAGAAAACGCTTGGCTGCACCACTCTTAGTTTTCATCTTTGGCATGTTCGGATACTCCGCATTCAGTTGATAAACATAACCGCAAGGCCTGCCGTGCCCTGGTGGTTACTTCTTCTTTTTGGGGGCGATGACCATGATCAGCTGGCGTCCTTCCATCTTTGGATGCTGCTCAACGGTGCCGTATTCGGCGAGGTCATTTTCGACCCGCTTCAACAACTCCATGCCCAGCTCCTGATGCGCCATCTCACGGCCGCGGAATCGAAGCGATACCTTGGCCCTGTCCCCATCACTAAGGAAACGTACCAGGTTGCGTAGTTTTACCTGGTAATCCCCTTCCTCCGTCCCTGGACGAAACTTGATTTCTTTAACCTGAACTTGCTTCTGATTTTTCTTTGCTGCTGCAATCTGCTTCTTCTTTTCGAAGATCGATTTACCGTAATCCATAACCCGGCAAACCGGCGGCACTGCATCAGCTGAAATTTCTACCAAGTCCAGCTTGGATTCTTCAGCAACCCTAAGCGCTTCATCAATCGAGACGATGCCAATTTGCTCGCCGTCAGCGCCAATTAACCGAACCTCGCGTGCCGAGATATTCTCGTTGATCGGGGCCTTCGGTGCAGCTCGTTTATCTTGTCTCATATCACGCTTAATAATGATTACTCCAAATCTTGGCGACCACGCCGGGAAACCGCCTGCGCGAGGAATTCAGCGAATTGAGTGACGGGCATGGAGCCCAGATCAGCACCTTCACGGGTACGCACGGCGACAGTTTGCGTCTCAACTTCCCGATCTCCGATAACCAAGAGATAAGGAACCTTGAGCAAAGTATGCTCGCGGATTTTAAAGCCTATCTTCTCGTTCCTCAAGTCAGACTTGGCACGAAAACCGCTCTGGTTGAGCGTTTTTTCCACATCCAGAGCAAAATCAGCCTGTTTGTCGGTGATATTCATCACCACCGCCTGAGTCGGCGCCAACCATGCCGGGAATGCACCTTCGTAGTGCTCGATCAAAATCCCGATAAAACGCTCGAACGAACCAAGAATCGCCCGGTGCAACATCACCGGAACCTTGCGGCTGTTGTCCTCTGACACGTAGCTCGCCTCCAGACGCTGCGGCATGTTGGGATCATACTGGAGGGTACCGCACTGCCAGGCGCGACCGAGGCAATCCAGCAGCGTGAACTCGATCTTCGGGCCATAGAACGCCCCCTCGCCCGGCAAATACTCCCAAGGCAAACCCGCGTCATTAAGTGCATCAGCCAGCGCAGTCTCGGCGCGATCCCAAAACGCGTCATCACCCACCCGCTTAGCCGGACGCGTGGACAGCTTCATTTTGACATCACTGAAACCGAAGTCCGAATAAACCTGCAGGGTCAGCTTGATAAAGTCCGCCGCCTCTTTCTTCACCTGCTCTTCAGTGCAGAAGATATGCGCATCGTCCTGGGTAAAGCCGCGCACCCGCATAATGCCGTGCAGCGCACCGGACGCCTCATTACGGTGGCAGGAACCGAACTCAGCCAGACGCAGCGGTAGCTCGCGATAGCTCTTGAGACCCTGGTTGAAAATCTGCACGTGACATGGGCAGTTCATCGGCTTGATCGCGTAATCGCGGCTTTCCGACTCAGTGGTGAACATGTTGTCGGCGTAGTTACCCCAGTGCCCGGATTTCTCCCACAGCACGCGATCAACCACCTGCGGCGTGCGCACTTCCTGGTAGCCATTCTCGCGCTGCACGCCACGCATGTACTGCTCGAGCACCTGATAGATGGTCCAGCCATTCGGGTGCCAGAACACCATACCCGGCGCTTCTTCCTGGGTATGGAACAGATCGAGACGCTTGCCGATCTTGCGGTGATCGCGCTTCTCGGCCTCTTCAATACGCTGGATATAAGCCGCCAACTGCTTCTTATCGGCCCAGGCTGTGCCATAAACGCGCTGCAACTGCTCATTCTTGGCATCGCCACGCCAGTAAGCACCGGACAACTTGGTCAACTTGAATGCTTTGAGGAAACGCGTATTCGGCACATGCGGACCACGACACATGTCGACGTATTCTTCGTGGTAGTACAAGCCCATGGCCTGCTCGTCCGGCATGTCATCCACCAGACGCAGCTTGTAGTCCTCACCGCGAGCGGTGAACACATCAATCACCTCGGCGCGCGGCGTCACCTTCTTGATGACGTCGTAATCCTTGTCGATCAGCTGCTGCATGCGCTGCTCGATTGCCGCTACATCATCTAGAGTAAAGGGGCGCTCGGAGGCGATGTCGTAGTAGAAGCCTTCATCAATGACCGGGCCGATCACCATCTTGGCCGTCGGGAACAGCTGCTTCACGGCATGCCCGATCAAGTGAGCACAGGAGTGACGAATGATCTCGAGCCCTTCCTGATCTTTCGGCGTAATGATCTGCAGGGTAGCGTCGCTTTCAATCAGGTCACAGGCATCGACCAACTTGCCATTGACCTTGCCGGCCACCGTGGCCTTTGCCAGACCCGCACCAATGGATTGCGCCACCTCGAGTACAGATACCGGGTGATCGAACGTACGCTGACTGCCGTCGGGAAGAGTAATGATGGGCATGGCGCCTCCTCTCCTAGTGGTGACCTCTACCAAAGGCCACATGGGTTGGGATGAGCCAGTAAGCGATTCGGCGGTATACCTGCCATACAGCGGCAGGAGCTTTTTTCAGCCAACCAAAACCGAACCGGAGTCACTGGAGGTGTGAAACAACGGTTAACCGCGAGGATGCTTGCAGAAAGCCTGACCCACTGGCAAGAACCCAACAAAAACGACCTAAGCCTTTTCAACGTCACCGCACAAAGACCCGGAGGGTGGCCAGCATGGATGGCAAGCCATAAAAAAAGGCCGCCTAAGCGACCTTTTTCTCTACCAAATCTGGTAGGCACGATTGGACTCGAACCAACGACCCCCACCATGTCAAGGTGGTGCTCTAACCAACTGAGCTACGTGCCTACGATGGGTGCGCATTCTACGGCCGCGAACAAAAGTGTCAACCTATTTTTTCGCTAACTGCCTGAATAACTGAATTTTTTACTGTTCTATGCTGCGTTTTATATTTCGCACAGGCCACTAGCCGAGCATTTTCAACTCAGGTAGCATCCGCTTATTCGTAAAAAATAAAGAACAGAGGTTACAAAATGGCGCACACAGCTTATCCACAATCCTATTATGCGGCCTCTGCCAATCCGGCTCCGCCGCGCCCAGAATTGAATGGTGAAGTCGAAACTGACGTGTGCATCGTCGGCGCTGGCTATACCGGCCTATCAACAGCCATCGCCCTGCTGGAAAATGGCTTCAAAGTCAGCATCGTCGAAGCCGCCAAGGTCGGTTTCGGCGCCTCTGGTCGCAACGGCGGGCAGATCGTTAACAGTTACAGCCGCGATATCGACGTGATCGAGCGCAGCGTCGGCGCCAAACAAGCCAAACTGCTAGGCGATATGGCCTTTGAAGGCGGCCGGATCATCCGCGAGCGCATCGCCAAGTACAACATCCAATGCGACCTAAAGGATGGTGGCGTCTTCGCGGCCAACACCCCCAAGCATATGAAGCACCTTGAGTCGCAGAAAAAACTCTGGGAGCGCTACGGCCACACTCAGCTGGAACTGATGGACGCCAAGCGCATCCGCGAAGTGGTGGACAGCGACGTTTACGTAGGCGGCATGCTGGACATGAGCGGCGGCCATATTCATCCGCTCAACCTGGCTCTGGGTGAAGCAGCTGCAGTCGAATCGTTGGGCGGCGTGATCTACGAACAATCCCCGGCAATCCGCATTGATCGCGGTGCTAACCCTGTCGTGCACACCCCAAACGGCCGGATCAAAGCCAAGTTTGTGGTCGTCGCCGGCAACGCCTACCTGGGCAACCTGATTCCGGAGCTGTCGGCCAAATCGATGCCATGCGGCACCCAGGTGATCACCACCGAGCCACTGTCCGCCGAACTGGCGAAAAGCCTGCTGCCGCAGGACTACTGTGTGGAAGACTGCAATTACCTGCTCGACTACTACCGTCTGACTAGCGACAAACGCCTGATCTTCGGGGGTGGCGTGGTCTACGGCGCACGCGATCCGGCAAACATTGAGGCCATCATCCGACCGAAGATGCTCAAAGCCTTCCCGCAGTTGAAAGATGTGAAGATCGACTACGCCTGGACCGGCAACTTCCTGCTGACCTTGTCACGCCTGCCGCAGGTTGGCCGCCTGGGCGATAACATCTATTACTCACAAGGCTGCAGCGGCCACGGCGTGACTTACACTCACCTGGCTGGCCGGGTACTGGCCGAGGCCCTGCGCGGTCAGGCCGAACGTTTCGATGCATTCGCCGATCTGCCGCATTACCCCTTCCCTGGCGGCCGCCTGTTCCAGGTGCCATTCAGCGCCCTAGGCGCCTGGTACTACACCCTGCGCGACAAATTGGGGATCTAAACCCTCCCAGATAACAAAAACGGCACCCTGGGTGCCGTTTTGCGTTTTAGCTCCAACTATCCAGCACTACAGCTCCGCATCCGGCCAGACCTGACGCGCCGCATGCAATGCCCGCTGTGCAGCCTCGTTGCGACCTTGCTGCTGCAACTCGCGCGCCGCCTGCAGCCACACCTGCTCGACAGGTTGTGCAGGCAATTGACTGGCTGGCTGAACCAACACGGCCCAACGTCCCGCTTCGCTCCAGGCATCATCAAAACGGGCGAAGCTGGTGTACCAGCGCCGACTGTTACCAGAACGCAATACCAGCGTCCGTTCGCGCTGGTCATACCCCACCAATACCGCGAACTGCGAACCGGGGCCACCAAACATACGATCCTGCATCAACAGCACCGGATGCCCCGCAGACACCTGTTGCAACAAGGCATCCAGGTTACCTGGCAAGGGGTAAACCAGCAGATCGTATGAACGTGCCACTTTCTCCAGCCCAGCCTGCGGACTCTGCCCCTTGGCCAGTTGCTGAATGCGCTCATCGACCAACCCCGGACTGCTGATCACACCATAGTGATTGAGCAGAGCAGCCAATGCCGAAGGCCCGCCGTGCGCATCACTGAGCTGGAAAAACGGCACATCCGCCAATTCCACGCGTTCAGGCAAACGCTTGGTTTCAGGCAGCAGCTGCGGCCCACCAGCACAGGCACTGAGCAAACAGAACATAGCGATCGGCAGAAGCTTTATGGCGCGTACAGGCTGGAACATGGCTCACTCACTGACGGGTTGGTGGCGCAGAGCATAGCGATGAAGCGCCGCAGCCCCAAGCCATCGGTGCAAATTCGCACCCAACTCACAGACCGAGCGGCGCAGAAAAACCGAAACCCTGTACAGACTGATAAACTGCCGCACCTCGCAGCGCAGACCGCACGCCCAAACGCGGCCCGCCACAGCCCTGAAAAATAGAACGACGCCGATGCCCGACTCCCCCGCTCCGCCCATCAGTTTGTCCCGCCGCTTCTCCGTTGCACCGATGATGGATTGGACTGGTTTATCCTGAAATCCACACAATTATTGACCTGCAACACACATCAATAAACTATGTACCACTTTCGTACCATTCATACTTAATGCGCGTCATATAAGCTCATGCCGACTGGCCGATTTCGATACATAGCTACTCGTAATTAACGTCAGAGGTCGACCTCAGCCAACCTCTCGACCTCGACTTGCAATTTTCAGAATGAATGGAAACTGGAACTGCCAGACCAATCTGGCTACCCACGCAAGTGGGCCTTCCAGTCGAGGTGCAAGTCATGCTGAATACTCTGATCGCCAAACTCACCAAATCCCTGCTCTGCCCGAAATTCAATCCTGGCTACCAGACCAGGGTTTATCCGCGATTGGGCGAGATGCTCATCGTCCATGACTCGCTGGACTTTGGCCACATCGCGACAGCAGACGAGCTAAAGCCGATCGAGGATTTCTGGCTAAGCGATGAAATGCCTATCACCGGCCTGCCCACCCATAACTACTGCGAAGACGTGTTTGCCTTCGACTCTCTACCAGGCATCAATCCGGCAAGCGGATTGCCAATGATGGATAGGCTTCTGGACGTAGCGGGAAACCTCTACGGGATGAGTGATTTTCATTGCGAACGCGATTTCACCCACACGTCATTTGGCACCGACACTTTTATTTAAAAATGCGCAATCGGTGTTGCCCTACAGGCGCTTGAACCGCCTGGATAATGCGCGCTGGTTTTCTCCACCTGAATACAAGAGGTAGAAACGATGAATACAGCTGACGGTATGAGTGACGAGGAGCTCGACGTTTGGGCAGACATTTTCTACCAAGGAAAGATTGGCGGACTGATAGCAGTAACTTTCAGCCAATTCATCAGCAGCCCGTCTATGCACCTGAGTTCAGCTCTCCAGAGGATGGATCGACCTGTGAAAGAAACGCCATGCCTCCACCAGGTGTACTCGAAGGATCCATCACCAAAGATAAGCCAGGGAATGTTACAGAATTCAGCCCTCAATCGCCTGAGCTCTCGGGGGGGATTACGAGGCTGCTTGAGTCGCCCCTAAATTTGTAGATATTCAATGACTGTTTCTGGCCGATCACAGCCAGTCGCGATATGCCGCTAACGGCCCAGAGCGTGTAAAAACGCTTTCGTATCTTGCGTGCGTTAACCAAGCTCTCCTGGCCGAGTCGATTTCCCAAGTATTTGCCCCGACCGGCACCGGTAACGCTCCAGAGCGCTTATGAAGAGCTTTAGCGCCACCTGGAGCAGCAAAAGTCGGGGCTTTTACGCCGCCATCGCCTTCAACAAGCCTTCGGCACCAATGATTCTCATGACCCGCTTCATGTTGTAGGCGAGCACATTCAGACTCATTTCCGCGCTGACGCCGACCAGCCTACGTGTGAGGAAATGCGTGGATCCCATCCATTGCTTGAGCGTCCCGAAGGGATGCTCAACAGTGCGTTTTCGGATTCGCATCATGTCCGGCGCGTGGTTCAGCCGGCTCTGCATTTCGTCTAGCACGGCTTCATGCTCCCAACGCCGCACTCGTCGCTGCTTGCTCGGCGTGCACTGAGTTTTCAGGGCGCAGCTCTGGCAGTTCGAACTCCAGTAGCAGTGCATGTTCAGGCCTTTCTCGACGCTGGAGAAACGCCAAATCAATGCCTCACCAGCTGGGCAAACGTATTCATTTTTAGCTGCGTTAAAAACGAAGGCATCTTTGTTGAAACGCCCGTCCGCTTTAGCTCCTGAAGTCATCGGCTTGGGTACATAGGCGGTAATTTTTGCATCATGGCAGGCCAGGACTTCCTCGCTTTTGAAGTAGCCTCGATCAGCCACGACCGACAGCTTTTCTGAACCAATGGCTTCCCGCGCCTGCTTCGCCATCGAGCTGAGTTGGTCGCGATCAGAGCCAACGTTGGTGACCTCGTGAGCAACGATCAAATGGTGCTGGGTATCGACCGCCGTCTGTACGTTGTAGCCGACAATGCCATTGCCACGCGTCATCATCGAGCGGGCATCGGGGTCGGTCAGTGAAACCTGTTTGTCTGGAGAGTCGTTGAGCTGAGATTCGATCACCTGAAGCTCTTTCATCTGAGCTTTGAGCTTGGCGATTTTCTCTTTCAGGCGCGTAGCGTCTGGCTCAGCTGCGCTTGGCACTTGCTGATCAGCTGCATCAAGGGAAGTCAGGTAACGGTTGATGCTCGACTCGATTTCTTCCATTCACCGCTTCAGTTTGGCGCTGGTGAAATTGCGGTCGCGGTTGTTCACTGCCTTGAATTTGCTCCCATCGATAGCCACCAGGTTTTCGCTGAACAACCCCAACTGCTGGCACAGCACAACGAACTGGCGGCACACGCCGCGAATGGCTTTGCTGTTGTCTTTTCGGAAGTTGGCGATGGTTTTGAAGTCGGGCATCAAGCGCCCGGTTAACCACATCAGCTCGACATTGCGTTGGGCTTCGCGCTCAAGGCGCCGGCTCGATTGGATGCGATTAAGGTAGCCGTAGATGTACATCTTCAGAAGGATCGCAGGGTGGTACGCGGGTCTGCCGGTATCGGCTGGAATGACGCCATCAAAACCCAGCGTGGCCAAGTCGAGTTCATCGACGAAAACACCGACCACCCGTACCGGGTTGGTATCGCTGACGTAGTCGTCGAGGCTCTCGGGAAGCAAGGTGCTTTGCCCTCGGTGCTCACCCTGGATAAACCGTTTCATGGGCTTCCCTTGCGATGAAATTCTCAGAAATCATAGCAAGGGTATGTCCGGGTGTTTTTACACGCTCTGGGCCAGAAGCGGACGTGCCCGAGGAACCGCCCCTGGCCGGTTGCTGCCCCTGACGATGAGCGGGAACCGGCCAAAAGAGGTCGCTGCAGGGGCTTTTAGTGAATCCAATACAACGTCGCCCACAGTTTCAACTGCCACGCATCGCGGCCCACTACATCAGCCGCACAATTATTTTCAGTTCGGGCGGAAATCCATCAAAAGACGCAGGTATGAGGTCATATTCTTGCCTGCAATTGTGCCCTGGTAACCATGACTGTCGAATTGCGTGCTTTTGAATAGATCAACCCGAAAGCGCGGATTGGTTTCATAAGTACGCCCAAGGGTCGTGGTTACACGGCTGTCGAACAGGTCGGCACTGACTTTGACGAACTCGCGCGGTTTGCGCCGACCATTCGCGCCACTGTTGTTGGGGCTGCTGAAAATATCGGTGGTTACGGTCATCGCCGCACTATAGCGCTCGCGGCCACGCAGGCTGGTCTTGCCAGTGGCGATAACAAACTGACCGGTTACCGGGCGATAGCGATCACCCGCAGTCAGATAGCTGCCCAGCACGTCATACAAGGCGTAGCTGCTGCCGGTACCACGCTCTTTGTTACGCAGGTCGAAGATAAACACGCCGTTTTCACCGATGACCTCCATTTCCATCTGACCCAAGGTCGGGTTGTTCTGCACCAGCAAAGCGGTATTTTCATCCACGCCGAAGGCGAATGGCACCTGGGTATAGTCGGCCAGGCGAACAATCCGGCCCTGACGGCCACGCTCGCTGAAGTGGGTATCGAGCAAGCCGTAGTTGAAGAAGCCGAAACCGCCCTGCATGTCGTACGCCAGGTCATCTCCGCTTGGGGTGGTGTAAACGCCATAACGCAGGCCGTCATAGCTTTCACCACCGGTGACCATTGGCCCTTGCACCATGATCGCAGTGCCGGCGCTGGTACCCGCCAATACCGCACCAGCATTATGCCGCGCACGAATGGCCGCCAAGGCCGGGCTGTCGGCACGGGTCGCAGTTTGCAGTGTCTGGGTCAGGCGCGACTGGTCGCCACCGCCGAAAAAGAAGCCGGTCATGCTGTTGATCTGCGCGACCACCTGCGGATTGCTGTTATTGCTGATCTGATCCAGGTCAATGGGAATCCACTGCGCATCAGCCGCGCCATAAGTCTCCAGCAGCTGGGCATAGAACTCGCCATTGGCTTTGGAGTTGGCGGCGTCGGCCGTACCGGCATCTGGGTCGTCACTTTCCGGGATCGACGCAGCGGTAATAACGCCGATCCGCGCCTGGCCATTGCCGCCAGCCAGTTGAATCAGGCGCTGATAGATCGCCGTATTGTCATCTTTAAGGCCGCCGCCAACCAATATCAGTGGGCCGGCGCTGTAGCCGGTGACTGGTAGAAGAGCGAGCAGCAACGCGCTGCTCCGTATAAATGATCTGATCATGGTTCGAGTTCTCCGATGTGCGCTCGGCGCACGCTTGTTGTGAGAGTTGTAAAACGGGAACTGCTGCAGATAACGCCTTGTGGCTATATGGGTGGCTGACTCCTTCGGCTAATACACCGTGAATTGTTTGAAGTACTGTTTTTCGATGCGTTTGTAGACGCCGTTGCTGAGGATGATCAGCAGCGCTTGATCCAAGCGCTCACGCAGTTCGTGGTTGCCCTTGCGCACGGCAATGCCTTGGCCTTTGCCAAAATGTTTGGGGGCCACCACCTTGTTGCCGACCTGCTCGAAGCCCTGGCCCTTGTCCGTATCGAGAAAACCGAAGTAACCGGACACCGCGTCATCCAGCACCAAATCGACGCGATTCTCGGCCAGCGCCTGGTACATACCGTCGGCTGACTCGAAGCGCAGCACCTGGGTGTGCTGCTGGTATTTGTCGGTAAGGAAACGGTCGTAGGTGGTATCACGTTGCACGCCGACCCGTTTGCCGAGGATGCGCCGCGGGGTGATGATCACTTCATTGACCAGGCCCTTGCGGGCGAAGAAAAAGGCCGGTGTCTGCGCGTACTTCGCAGTAAAATCCACCAATTGTTGACGCTGTGCAGTGATCGACATGGACGCCAGTACCAGATCCGCGCGCTGCTCATCGAGTGCCGGAATCAAATCGTCCCAGGCAAAACGCACCAACTGACAATCCGCCGCCATGGCCTGGCACAGGGCCTTGGCGATGTCGACGTTGAAACCTTGTAATTGACCGGCCGCATCGACTTGCTCGAAGGGCGGAAACTGCCCCTCCATGGCGATGCGTAGGGGTTTTGCCTCGGCGCAGCCAAGCAGCATCAAGGCCACCAGAAATAGACGTACTCCGAACATTGAGTTGCTCCGTGCAAGCGCCGTTATCGGCACATGTAAGCGGGTACAGACCAGGTCGCGGCTCAGAAAACAGGCACCGCACGCGGTGCCTTAAGGCCAAAGGAGCAATGGGAGCTGACCTTGAAAAAAACACCCGATCGCTGCAACCAACAGCGCCCGGGCGTTGCCGCTACAGAATGCTCAACGGGTACTCGACGATCAGGCGTACTTCATCGAGGTCGCTGTCAAAGGCGGTAGAGCGATGGGTGGCCTGACGCACGCGCAGGGACAGGTCCTTGGCGGCACCGGACTGCACCACGTACTTGGCTTCCAGATCGCGCTCCCAATGCTTCTCGTCATCGCCCGCCCAGCCGGCGAAGGCGCCATTCGGATCGGCCTTGGTGCCGTCGATGTCATCACCCTTGATATAACGCGCCATAAAGCTCAGGCCCGGTACGCCGAAGGTCGCCATGTTCAGGTCGTAACGCACCTGCACGGAACGCTCGTTGGGGGCGTTGAAGTCGGAGTACTGCACGGAGTTGGCGAGCCAGATCGAGTCACCACCGATGTAGTCGAAGAACTCATCGCCATTGACCTTCTGGTACGCCAGGCTGAGCTTGTGCGCGCCGAAGCTGTAGGCGGCTTTCAGCGAGTAGGTCAGGGTATCCAGCTCACCGGCCAAGGCATCGCCCTGATCATCGGTCTTGTAGGCCACCAGATCGAAATTCAGCGCCTGATCGTCAGCCAACGGAATGGTGTAGTAGACGTTGGCGAAGTACTGACGCCAGATGTCTTCGGCTTCGCTGCCGTAGAGCGCTACGCTGAGGTTGTCGGTGAAGTTGTAGGTGCCGCCGACGAAATCGACGCTGCGTGCTTCGACTTCCGCGTATTCGCTGGTCAGCTCGCTATCGGAGTTGCTCGAGTTGCGGCGATTGATCGCGGTGAAATGGCCCGCTTCGAGGGAGAGTGCATCGAACTCACTGCTCGACAGCTGGAAGCCAGTTGCGGTCTCCGGCAGCAGGCGCGAGTCGCCGGTGGCGAAAACCGGTGCGGTGGGACGCTGCTCGCCGAACTTCAACACGGTGGAGGAAACCCGCAGCTTGACCGCGCCGCCCAGCTCGCTGGTGTTGTCTTCGATACGGCCTTCGCCGTCCACCGGTAGGATGCCGTTGCCCACGCTGCCACGCCCGCCATCGAGTTTGATGCCGCCATAACCATGGGCATCTACACCGAAGCCGACGGTGCCCTGGGTAAAGCCGGACACGTAATGCGCCTGGATGCCGTGAGCCCACTCATCGCGTGTATTACGGGTGGAGTTGCGGTAATCCCGCTGCATCCAGAAGTTACGATTGAGCAAGTTCAGCGTGCTATCGGCAATAAAGCCCTTGGATTCTTGCTGCTCACCGGCGACTGCCAGTTGCGAGCTGGCCGCGGCAACTGCCAGGGCGATCAGGCTCAGTTTTACAACGTTCATGGCTTACTCCATTGGTTTTTTTATTGAACATCTCGAACATCCGTCGCCGGGCAGCGACGCATTCCTTCCAGCACTGCCGCTAGGCAAACTGCTCCAGCGACAATTCGGGCGGACACACGCCCTTGCTGATCACAGCCTCCAGGCACAGGGTCGTCTCCGACTCGGCCCAGCAAACGAAATAGCCTTTGGCTTTCAATCGTTTGAGCTTGAATGGCCACTCCAGCTCGGTGCTGTTCTGGAGCGCCTGCAAGCTCGCCGGCAGCTGGATAATCGAGTAGAAGCCGGCCGTGGTTTGCACCCGCTCCAGCACCCGCAACGCTGGCTGTGCGGTGACTAAGGCGTGATTGCTCTGCGGCTGCAGCAGCTTTTCCAGGGCGAACGATTCCAACCTGCTGATTTGCATACAGGGACTCGCACTCTTCATCGGTGATTGGGGCGCCGCGACTAGGCGCGGCGCTTGGCGGTTTAGCTCAGAGCTTGAGCAAGCCACTGACCTTGGCCAGGGCCTGTGCCACTTCGGCTCGGGTCACCGGGGCATCCGGGTTGAAGCGGCCCTTCTCGGCCTGCAACCAGCCCTCGCCCACCGTCAGGCTGGCAGCATCGGCATAGGCTTTATCGACGCCAGCGAGGTCGGTCAGCGCAGCGGTTTTCACCAGGCTGATGCCCTGATAGCGCTCCACCAGTGCCTTGCAGGCCAGCGACCATTCCTTGCGGGTGACCGGCTGGTTACCGGCAAAAGCATCAGGGCTGGTCATCCAACCGTTGGAAAGCACGGTGTTGAGCTGATCGCGCATCGGATCATCCGCACCGATATCTGTGAGCTTGGGCAGCGCATCCAGCTTGGGCTCGGCGGCCAGGGTCATCTGAAGAGCGTTGGCCAGTTCCAGACGACTGATAGGCCGTTGCGGCTCGAAGGCGTTCTGCTCATTAAGGGTCATCAGGCCGCGGAAGCTCACGGCGCGAATCGCATCGCCCGCCGCGCCGTTACCGGCATCTTTAGGTGCGCTGCTCGCCGGGTCGCCGAGGTTGGCATTAACCGGACGAATATCCAGGCGCACACCGCCCACGCTGTAGTTGGTCAACGAATCGTAGAACTGGCTGTGGGCACTGAAGTCAGCGGTTTTACTGAACTCGAAACGGTAGCCGTAGTGGTAGCCGTTGAGCGGGTTGTAGCGGGTCATCAGGCCGACCTGACGCATCGCGGTGTTGTCCGCCAGGCCATAAAGCACCGCCCGGCCAATTGCCGAAACGGCCGACAGGTCGGTGATCAGTTGGTTGCCCACCAGGTATTCATTGCCGGCCTCGATGGCGGCTTTGCCTTCGGCAGGCTGCACCTTGCCGCTAGCCAGGTCATAACGGTCGCCATTGCCGAGCATGGCCAGATGCACGTTGCTCAACTGGGTGCCGTAAACACCGAATGTTTTCTCGGCATGGCTGGCGTCCATCACCGTCAGGTAACCCTCGCCCAGCACCTGTACCTGGCCCTCGGGGTTTACCCACATCGCAGTGTTGGTATCCAGGCCGAAGCCGCGTGTGGACTTTTGCTCGGTGAGGTAGGCAGCCATGCGCGCGGCGCGGCCGGTGCTGGTTTCCTCGATCTGGTCGAGGTGCTGATCGATGATGCCGCCACTGAACAGGCCTGAACCTTTCAGCACCGCCGCGCCGCGCTGGTCGGCCTTGCTGGCCACGCCGAAGTCCAGAGTATCCATCACCACGCCGTAAGCGGTGGGCATCTGCGCGCCGAGGATGCTGGCACCCGCGCTGGTACCGGCGACCACGCCGCCTTTGTCATACACCTTGCGCACTTCCTGCATCAGCAGCGACGGGCTGCCATCGGCATTAAACAGCGCGCGGGCGATACGCGCCTGATCGCCACCGACAAACCACACCGCGCTGGCCTCGCCCAGTGGCTTGACCACGGCAGCGTCATTCATGGTTGCCTGGTAATTGCTCTTGTCGATGCCGACGATGCTGATGCGCTCGGCGGGGATGCCCAGGGCCACCAGCTCGCTCATAAAGCGCTTGCTCGAACCCTGGCTACCGCTGGCGGTTGGCATGATCACGATGCGCGCCTCTTTCTGGCCACCGGCCAGTTCGATGAACTTGGCGTACACCGGCGAGTTGCTCGCGCGCAGCATGCCGCCGACGGCCAATAAATGACCTTCAGCCAGGGCTGCAGAGCTTGCACAGGAAAGGATCAGGGCGGCCGCCGCCACGCGTTGGTTCAGCTGCTTTTTCATTCTTATTGCTCTTGTTATGAGAATTCGTGCGAGCCGGTGTTCCGGTCCCGTCAGCGCCTCCCTGCAGCAGGTAAAACACCGCGCCAGCCCTGGCTTTTCGGCTGTGAATTATTTTTTTCACAATCTCGCTTTGTGAAATTTTATATACCATAAAGAAATCATCTTCAAGCACCTTGCAGCGACCTTCGCACACCTTTCGTCGCCTTAAAAAATCTGCTTTCGGCTTAGAACAAGCGCAATAGAGCGGTTTAGCCGCGATATTCAGGAATATCAAAATGATATAAATATTTCTAGCATGTAGATTTATGAAAATAAACATGTCATCAATATGCCGACACCGTCCCTGGATCGGGCACACCTTACCCGGTCCAACAGCATGCAAGCCCACAAGGCCATTGCTGAAAATCTCGCCAATTGGCGAGGCAAAACCCGCTGGGCACAGGGCCATTGGACCTGTGCTCAGACACCCAACTCGCCCCTTCAAGGAGTCAATAAGATGAACAAGATCGTACTTCTCGGCGCTCTGGCGCTCAGCGCCGTCAGCACATTCAGTGTCGCCAGCCAGGACAGCCTGCGCATCGGTATCGAGGCGGCCTATCCACCCTTCGCCTTCAAAACCCCTGATGGCAAGATCAGCGGTTTCGACTACGACATCGGCAACGCCCTGTGCGCAGAAATGAAGGTGAAGTGTGAGTGGGTCGAGCAGGAATTCGACGGCCTGATTCCGTCGCTGAAAGTACGCAAGGTCGACGCCGTGTTGTCGTCCATGTCGATCACCGAAGACCGCCTGAAGTCGGTGGATTTCAGCAAAAAGTACTACCACACCCCCGGCAAGCTGGCGATGAAGGCCGGTAGCGAAATCAAGGACCCACTTATCGACCTCAAAGGCAAGAAAGTCGGTGTGCAGCGCGCCTCCACCTACGATCGCTTTGCCTCGGACCAGTTCGAAGCCGCCGGCATTGAAGTAGTGCGCTACGCCTCGCAGAACGAAGCCTTCCTCGATCTGGCTTCCGGTCGCCTGGACGCCACCCTGGCGGACATCATCAACATCGATGAAGGCTTTATCAAAACTCCAGCCGGCAAGGGCTTCGCCCTGGTCGGCCCGGACTTCAACGACCCGAAATACTTCGGTAACGGTGCCGGTATCGCGGTACGCAAAGGCGACAGCGAAAACGCCGCGCGCATCAGCGCCGCCATCGACGCCATTCGCGCCAACGGCACGTATCAGGACGTGCAGGCCAAGTACTTCGAGTTCGATATCTACGGCAAGTAAGTACCGCTAACGCGCACGGTGCCTCCATTGCGGGGCACCTTTTTCTCGTTGTAGCGCAGGCCACTCGGCCTCTGCGTGAGGAACCCCATCATGCTCCACGGCTACGGCTCGACCATTCTCGAGGGGGCTTGGCTGACCCTCAGTCTGGCCCTGACTTCCATGACCCTGGCAATTGCACTGGGCCTGGTTGGCGCAGCGTTTCGCCTGTCACCGCTGAAATGGCTGGCACTGCTCGGCGAAGGCTACGCCACGGTGATTCGCGGCATCCCTGATCTGGTGCTGATTCTGCTGATCTTCTACGGCGGGCAGGACCTGGTAAACCGCGTGGCTCCGCTGCTCGGCCACGATCAGTACATCGACATCAACCCCTTTATCGCCGGGGTCTGCACCATGGGCTTTATCTTCGGTGCCTACCTCTCGGAAACCTTTCGCGGTGCCTTTATGGCCATCGCCAAAGGTCAGGCCGAAGCCGGTGCGGCCTACGGCATGAGTGGCATGCAGGTGTTCTGGCGGATTCTGGTGCCGCAGATGATTCGCTTCGCAATTCCCGGCTTTACCAACAACTGGCTGGTGCTTACCAAGGCCACCGCGCTGATTTCCGTGGTGGGCCTGCAGGACATGATGTTCAAAGCCAAGAACGCCGCCGACGCCACCCGCGAACCCTTCACCTTTTTCCTCGCGGTTGCCGCGCTGTACCTGTTGCTCACCACCGTGTCCCTACTGGCCCTGCGCTTACTGGAAAAACGCTATTCCGTGGGCGCCCGCCTGGCTGAACTCTAAGCGAGACCTTCTACCGTGCTCGATTTCCAACTGATTGCCGACAGCCTGCCGCTCTACGGCAGCGGCGTACTGGTGACCTTCAAACTGCTGTTTATCGCCCTCGCGCTGGGTCTGGCGCTGGCCATCCCCTTGGCGCTGCTGCGCGTTTCACGCGCGCCCTGGCTCAACGGCCCGGCCTGGCTCTACACCTATGTCATCCGCGGCACGCCGATGCTGGTGCAGCTGTTCCTCATTTATTACGGCCTGGCGCAGTTCGAGACGGTACGGGAGAGCATGCTGTGGCCGTATTTCTCCAGCGCCACCTTCTGCGCCTGCCTGGCGTTTGCCATCAACACCAGCGCCTACTCGGCGGAGATTCTGGCGGGTAGCCTTAAGGCCACGCCCCATGACGAGATCGAAGCAGCCAGAGCCGTGGGCATGTCGCGCTTCACCCTGCACCGCCGCATCCTGCTGCCGTCGGCTTTGCGCCGGGCGCTGCCGCAGTACAGCAATGAAGTAATCATGATGCTGCACACCACCTCGGTGGCCTCGATCGTCACCCTGATCGATATCACCGGCGCGGCGCGCACCATCAGCTCGCGCTACTACATGCCGTTCGAGGCCTTTATCACCGCAGGGCTGTTCTACCTGGTGCTGACTTTTATCCTGGTGCGCCTGTTCAAGCTGGCCGAAGGCCGCTGGCTGGCCCACCTGGCCCCGCGCAAGCATTAAGGAAAACCATGGAACATATTCAGCACCGGTTGCCCTGGAGTACCGCAGGCACCGAACGCCGGCTCTCGGTGTTTCGTTTTGGCAGCGGCCCGCGTAAGGCGTATATCCAGGCCGCCCTGCATGCCGATGAACTACCCGGCATGCGCGTGGCGGTGGAACTCAAAAAGCGGCTAGTCGAACTCGAACAGCAGGGCCGCCTCAACGGCGTAATCGAACTGGTGTCGGTAGCCAACCCGATAGGCCTGGGACAGATGTTTCAGGCCACCCATCAAGGCCGCTTCGACCTGGCCAGCGGGCAGAACTTCAACCGCGACTTTCCCGCGCTGGCCGAGCTGATTGCTCCACAGCTGGAAGGCCGCCTGGGCGACGACGCGCAGGCCAACGTGACGCTGATTCGCCATCTGATGATTGAAGCCATTTGTGCAATGCCGCCGGCCAAGTCGGAGTTGGAGGGCCTGCGCCGCCTACTTCTGCAACAGGCCTGCGACGCGGACGTAGTGCTCGACCTGCACTGCGATTTTGAATCGATCATGTTGCTCTACGCCTTACCGCAGCACTGGCCAAACCTGCAGCCCCTGGCCGCGCGCCTGCGTGCCGGCGCGGTGTTGCTGGCTGAGGACAGCGGCGGCAATTCCTTCGATGAAGCCTGCGCCGTACCCTGGCTGCGCCTGGCCGAGCGTTACCCGCCAGCACCTATTCCGCTGGCCTGCATGGCGACCACCATCGAGCTGCGCGGCATGGCCGACACCGATCGCACGCAGGCCCAGCACAATGCCGACGACATTCTTGGCTTTCTCGCCGACCAAGGCCTGATCAGCGGCAACTGGACCGCCGCACCTTTCACCTGTTGCGAAGCCACGCCCTTTGCCGGCGCGCAGTACGCCTACGCGCCGCACCCCGGCGTGGTGAGTTTTCTACAGCCGCTGGGCGCACGGGTAAAGGTCGGCGACCCGTTGTTCGAAGTGATCGACCCGCTCAGCGATCAGCACTCTGTGGTGCATGCCACCACTTCAGGAATCCTCTACGCCCGTGAACGCCTGCGCTATGCCCAGCCCGGCCTTTGGCTGGCCAAGGTTGCAGGTACGCACCCGATTCGCCACGGCCGCCTGCTTACCGACTAACAACAAGAGAATCCGCAGCCATGTACACCTTGCAAATCGACAACCTGCACAAACGCTATGGCACCCATGAGGTGCTCAAGGGCGTCTCCCTGACCGCCAAAGCTGGCGATGTCACCAGCATCATCGGTTCCAGCGGCTCGGGCAAAAGCACCTTCCTGCGCTGCATCAACCTGCTGGAACAACCGCACAGCGGGCGCATCTTGCTCAATAACGAAGAACTGAAGCTGCAACTCAACCGCGTCACAGGAGCGCTTAAAGCCAGCGATAGCAAGCAGCTGCAACGCATGCGCTCACGCCTGGCCATGGTTTTCCAGCACTTCAACCTGTGGTCGCATATGAGCGCCCTGGACAACGTTATGGAGGCACCGGTGCACGTGCTGGGCATGAACAAGAAAGAAGCCCGGGAGAAAGCCGAACACTACCTGGCGAAAGTCGGCGTCGCCCATCGCAAGGACGCCTACCCCGCGCATATGAGCGGCGGTGAGCAGCAGCGCGTGGCCATCGCCCGTGCCCTGGCGATGGAGCCAGAGGTAATGCTGTTTGATGAGCCAACCTCGGCACTGGACCCGGAGCTGGTCGGCGAGGTGCTCAAGGTCATGCGCGACCTGGCCGAGGAAGGCCGTACCATGGTGGTGGTCACCCACGAAATGGGCTTTGCCCGCGAGGTGTCCAACCAGTTGCTGTTCCTTCATCAGGGCCGCGTCGAGGAAAGCGGCTGCCCGCGCGAGGTGCTGGCCCAGCCCAAGTCCGAACGCTTGCAGCAGTTTCTCGCCGGCAGCCTGAAATAGACGGCGCCTAAAGGCCGACCGCGCGCAATGCCACAGCAGCGGTCGGCTTCGGATACACTTCAGCCGCAACGACCCAGGCCTGCCCCGATCCGGCGCGCACGCCCAATCCTTCAACGTGCTGAAAGCCCATCCATGCCGACATCTGCCAAGAACGTAACCGTCTACGCCGCCCCGGTGATGCGCAAACTGGCGGAGATTGCCCCACACCTGCAACCCTCGCTGCGCAAGGTGGCCGACTTTATCCTGCGCCACCCGCTGAAAGCCGCGACCCTGACCATCGAGGAAATGGCGGTGGAAACCGCCACCTCGGCGGCCGCCGTCAACCGCCTGGCCAAAGCCATCGACATGGGCGGCTATACCGGGCTTAAAGCCGAGCTGGTGAGCACCCTGCAACAGATGGTGTCGCCGGTGGACAAGCTGCGCAACGAACTGGCGCATCGCCCGGACGGTGCCTTCGGCCTGCACGAGCAGGTACAGATCGCCACCAGCAACCTAGCCACTGCCGGCACCAACAACAGTGCAGACACCTTCGAAGCCTTCGTCAGCTGCCTGACCCAGGCGCGCAAGATCTATATCTTGGGCTTCGGCAACAGCGCCTATATGGCCGGCCTGGCAGCCGCCAACCTGGTGCCGTTCTGCGCCGACGCCACGGCGGTGAGCATGGAAGGCGGCAACGAAAACGCCGCCTACCGCCTGGCAGCCATCACCGAACAGGATGTGCTGCTGTCGATCTCCCTGCCGCGCTACTCACTCGATACGCTGCAGCTATCGCGCTTTGCCAGCGAACGTGGCGCGACCGTGCTGGCGATCACCGACTCGCCCGCCTCACCGCTGACCACCATCGCCAAACATGCACTGTTCGCCCCTGCCGATCACCCGGTGCTGATCAGTTCCAATACCTCAGTACTGGCATTGATCGAAGGCCTGGTCGCCGGCGTGATGGCGCGCAACAAGGAAGCCGTACAACTGGCCGCCGAGCTGACTGAAAGCGTGATGTCCTATCTGCATGTGCCGAGCAGCGATAAGCCAGAACGCAAGCCAAAGAAACGCCGAACAGTTATACACCGCGATAAATGAATCTTTACGTAAACAGTGCAGAGAACTATGAGGCGGTACTGCTTGCTGAAATAATTGATAGCGCGATTTGTGGCCGAGAGTCGCCACTAACATCGAACTCAAATCGGCCATAAACAGCCTGTTGCAACCGGCCTGAACCAGGCAGCTCTCTTACAGCTCTGAGTTGACTGTTCAGCTGGGCGCTACTCAAATCGTGGGAGACGTCGCTGCGACCTAGAAGACATCGCAGTTTCACGCTGAGTAGGTGCGTTAGAATTATCCGATTACTGGCGTATTTTCTCCTTATTTCTTCCAATATCCAATTAAGCGGTCCTGTCAGCCCTTGCCCTGAAGGAATCCAATGATGCGGGTGGCACTAATACTGGCGTTTGCTGTTTTTCTTTCTGCTTGCGCAGGCGTTCGACACGGCTCACCTGAAGCGCAGCAGCAGATCAAACGAGATCTCGGCATTTCATCAATAGTTGATAGCTCAGAAATGAACTGGTGCATCTTCAAGTATGGCGATGATCCGTCGTGTAACGCTCAGAAAGGTGCTGCAGCCCTAACCCCAGATGAGCTGATCCTGATGCGTTTGGTTAACGGTCGGTATTTCAGTGAGCGGAGGCTGACTGCTGATGAAGTCATTTGCTCATCGGTTTGGCAAGGTCGTGACGCTGCGGGGTACTTCTATGCCTTCACTGATTCCGAAGCATTCATGCTCGTACCATTAACGCCAGGCAAACCAATCAATACCGCTTTCAAGGGTAAGGTTTTCGACTACCTGCATCGTAACGGACAGCAAAGTTTTGCCGGAGTCGATGGCAAGTTCATCCGAAAGTCCGGAAAGAAAGCTTACGGCGCCACCTCGGTCAATGTCGGTGGATCAACTGTAGTGACGGGTACGTCAGCAGAGTTGGAAGAGATTTACAGCCCTTGCTCGATGGCTAAGCAGTGATTGTCATCTCCGCCCTATTTCGTATAGCCAAAGGCTTACACGCGCAGGCAACGATGTCCTCTGTTAGGTCATCGCCGTTGAGCCTAATCTAGACACATCAACTGAAGCGCAGGACGCGCTCAGGATCACGGATGATCGACCATGGCCTGGATGGCTACCGACAGGATGTCGGAATGGTCTTGAAGAAACCCGCCTCGGCGGGTTTTTTGTTTTCCGCGCCGCTACTGGCTGGCGGTTTGACACTATCACCCTCCCCTAAACAAAGTGCCGTAGGAATCAGCTCTTCTGCGTTTGCACTTTAAAGTCGTAAGGAAATACTGGCATGCGTAACGCCTGTTGCATTGCTCTCACAGCGTTACTCGCTGGTTGTGGTGGCGTCCCCTCTGTCCCCTATGTAGACCCACCTCCGTCGGCTGATACCGCACGCATGCGCGTCATTACCAATGCAAGCGTTTACGGCGACAGCATTACCTCCAACTGCGCGCCACGACCTCGGCATCTGATGGCTCAATCTGGTCGCGAGTACGAAGACGGAACACCTCACCAAACCTGGGCTCAGTATCCGCTGAAGACCAGCAAGATCGAGGGTATGCCAAAACGTATTGCGCCCAAGCTCATTGACCTGAAGCCAAGTATTCGGATGGCTGAAGGCATGTATGTTGAGGTGGAGACCGAGCACCTAGTGCCCACAAACGCTCCCTTCCAAATCACCACGCTAGGCGCAGCTATGGGCGGGTACGGCAGCTCATATCCAGTCTGTCGCCAAGACACTAAGGTCTTTGATCTTGAGGCAGGTCAGGACTATGAAGTCATTGTGGGCATGACCCCTAGGAAAACACCTGAGGGCGAACAGATGTTCTGCGTGCTGACGGTTTACAAAATGATATCCCTCGGCAAGTCGGGGCTTTCACTGCCCTTGCCATTGAAACCAAAGCCAGCGCCCACCAAATGGTGCGACAAATAGATGCGGCTAAAGCCTCATTGATTTTGTAACCGAGTGATCCATAGTGACCGCGTCTTATGGATCGCTCTCCACATGCTTTCGCGAATGCATGCACTGATCACCGAGATAGCACAGCTGATCGGCGGCTGTTGTTTGCGCTGAGCACTAAGCGTGAATCAATTCATCTCGCATTATCTGGATGGTGCGCGGCGCATCGATGGAAACGCGAACCCTGCCTCGATCAACTTGATTGATCTCGATGGTAATGCCGTCACGTAATAGTTGCCGTACAGCCTGTTCAGAATCGGCATCAGGCGTAAGGCATAAGACGATTGATTGGCCTACGCGGCGGGTTAGCATGAGGTGGGAGATGACATACCTTCCATGGTATTGGGCTTTTGCGCAGTATAGACAACTCACTGAGGCGCTACTCACTCCTCTTGCTTAGCTGGCTCCTCATACCAGCGACAGCGGTGTGAGGAGCCAGAAAACCAAGCAGCAAATCAGTGCAGTAATTGTTGAGGAGGCAGTAGGTGAATAGCTGGTACATACGAGTCGGTTTCTTGCTGCTGGCATTTCCACTGACCGTGCAAGCATCCACTTTAAAGTATGCAGTTACCAATGAGAGTTGGGAGCCCTACTGGATTTTTCGCGACGGACACGTCAGCGGGATTCTCAGCGATGTCATGCAGGCACTCGATGCTCAGATGGATGCAAGTCTGGTAGCGGATACTCCGCAACCGCCTTTGCGGGCCCAAAAGCATTTTCGAGAAGGTCTCGTTCAGCTTGAGTGCTGCGTCGATATTGCCTGGCGTAAAGATCCCGAGCAGGTCAATGTTTCGCTCTGGAGCGATCCGCTTTTGGGTGCAGAAGAGGTGATCATATTCCCTCCAGCGCGCCAGTTTGCTTTCGCCAATCTTAAAGACCTACAAGACCGAACCATTTCTACCGTTAGGGGTTATGGCTATGTCGGCAGCCAATATTTCAAACGAGTCGATAGCCCGAATAGCATCGCACAACTCAACAGCGTCGCTCGGGGCCGTACAGAGGCCGGGATCATCGATCGTCTTGAGCTGACCTACCTGCTTGCCAGCCACCCAGAAATTGAAGGACAGGCCTCCAGAGTCGAGCTAGGGCCTGTTGTAAATCGCTCGGAGTTGCGTATTCGCCTGCACAGTTCTCGCGCTGACATGCTTTCCCCCTTGAATGCTGCCATCGCCCGCATACGCGCCGATGGAACGCTGGCGAAAATCCTAAAGCGCTATACCCAACCTGCCAGGACATAAATCGCCGTAACGTTGAGCAAACTCAAGCGGTCACTCAGTCGCAAGGAAAGCGTTGCGGGTCTCGAAATGCTTCGGCCAGATGATCAAACACTAGGCGTACCCGACGAGGCACAGGCCCCTGTTGCGGGCGGTAAATGAACAGGTCCCAGGGTGGCGGAGCAAGGTCGTCCAGCACCCTGACCAGCCTACCGTTGCGTACGAGAGGAGCGGCCAGGTAGGACGGTATCTGACCAAAGCACGCCCCGGTCAGAATTGCCTCCAGTTCAGTATCGGCGTCGTCGCAGATCAGCACCGGTTGCCGAGGGCTAAAACTTTGGCCGTCGGCAAATAACCATGGCCAGGGTCTGCCATTGCGCTGGTCGATCAAGACCGACACCGGACAGCTATCCAACGCCTGAATCGTGCGCGGTGCGCCGGCCCGCTCAATGAGTTCAGGGCTGGCAACTACATGCAAAGGCACGGGTGCCAGTGCCTTGGCGACATATCGACGGTCGCGTATCAAACCGACCCGTATACCGATGTCGATCTGAGCCTCCACCGAATCCGTCATCTGGTCTTCCAATCGCAGGTGGAACTGCAACTCTGGATGGACCTCCATCAGCGGTTGCAGAAACGGTATCAGGTAGTGCCTGCCAATGGTCTGCGGTGCAGTAATCCCTATACGACCTGTGAGCTCTGGCTCACTGCGGTGCGATCGAAACAGTGCATCGAAGTGCTCCAGGGCCGCGCGAGCTTCATGAGCATAACCCTGACCAAAGGCGGTTATGTGTACCTGGCGAGTATTGCGGTGAAACAGCGGCTCACCCAACTCGGCCTCCAGCGCCTGAATGGCACGCGTGACCCCCTGCGGAGAAATGCCCAAACGGGTTGCAGCTTCGCGGAAGCTGCCGGATTCAGCGGCCGCACAAAAGACCCTGACCATCTCCATGCGATTGAGCATAGGGCTCCCCTTAAATTCCAAAAACAGGAATAGTTTAATCCAAACATTTCCATTTATTGAGATTTGTTGAGGCTCTACTGTGCTTGCAAGCCAGGGACATCTCCCGGCGTCATCCAACCTGTCACGATGAGGTTTTCAGCATGAGCAACAACATTTCCGGAAAAGTAGTGATCATCACAGGCGCCAGCAGCGGTCTGGGCGAGGCCACAGCCCGTCATTTGGCCGCTAAAGGGGCGCATGTAGTCCTGGCGGCGCGTCGTAAGGACAAGCTGGATGCGCTGGTTGCAGAGTTGGTGGCCGCCGGCGGACAAGCGGTTGCCTACCAGACCGATGTCTCCTCCCAGGATGACGTCAAAGCGCTGATCAAAGGCGCAGTGGACACCTTTGGCCGTCTCGACGTGCTGGTTAATAACGCAGGCCTGATGGCCATCGCCCCGCTGAGCGAAGCACGCGTGGACGAGTGGGACCGCATGATCGACATCAACATTAAGGGGCTGTTGTACGGGGTTGCGGCCGCACTGCCAGTGTTCCAGCAGCAGAACAGTGGGCATTTCATCAATATCGCCTCGGTCGCAGGCCTGAAGGTCTTCAGCCCGGGTGGTACGGTCTACAGCGGTACCAAGTTTGCAGTCCGCGCCATTTCCGAGGGGCTACGCCATGAAGTGGGTGGTCGCATTCGGACCACCACCATCGAGCCGGGTGCCGTTGACTCTGAACTCAAGTTCGGCAGCTCCCACCAGGCCAGCCGTGACTTCGTGGTCGACTTCTACCAGCAGGCCATTCCAGCTGACTCGGTGGCACGCGCTATCGCCTTCGCCATCGAGCAGCCTGCCGATGTTGATATCAATGAGATCGTGCTGCGCCCGACGGTGCAGGAGTTCTAAAACAAGCAAGGCGCCTCCGGGCGCCTTTGCTTTTCCGCTCGAGTTCATCTTGATATACAGGTCATCGGACAGACCGAAATTCTCAAGATCCAGCAACTGAAAAGTAATGGCTGGCTCTCACTGACCAATCGATCAAACAGATTGGCAGAGGCGGCAAAACATGCATGGATGGCATCCAGCATGAATAGTGCTGACTGGATCGTGGGATCTAAACGCCAGCTACGAAAATACCAAGGCTGAGCAGTAATCAGGTCGCTAAGCCGAGCAACGTTCTCAGGCACGTCATTGGGTGAAAAGCCAATGAGCGCATCAAAAAACTCGTTACTGCTGGGGCGAACGCTATAGAAAAAGCGTGATTTTCCACCGGCCATGAACATATCGGCAAACCGTTCCCACTGCCCATCAACCCATGCTAGATACCAATGCAGAAGAAACAGCGTCGTCAGCCGTTGCTGACCGTCAAGCGGTAAGAATCGTGTGTTTTCAGGCCCCTCTACACTGCCGTAGATGAAGTCGAGATTGAATGGTAGAGAGGGATCATCCGCAGGCTTATCCAGAGCAACCTTGATCGCTCGAAGAAAGTCCTGACGAACCTCCTCTTCCTCCGGGCGGCCTTGCGCGTAATCACGCTGAATGATTGGAATACAGACTCTGCCGTGGCGATCCAGTAACTGCTTGAAATTGATCCGGCTATCCATTGCACTCATTGCCCACTCTCCATGTTTCCACCGAAGAAATCAGCCAGGGTATTGGTCATGACCTCAAGGTAACCATTACTGTCTTCTTCGCCCCAGAACATCATGTTGCCCACTTCAGTGGCTGTAGCACTTGAGGAACACATTACGGGTACACAAGGGCACAAAAATACCTGCCTGATCCAGCTGCAGAAGCCTCTGCCGCTTCACGACAAAAACCGCATTTTGTAGCTCTTGTTAGTGTGTTCATCTAGCAGGGCGAGATTGGCAATGCTGTGGTCAGCAGCCTCGTCAGAGCCCTCATTGAAATGGGAGAGAACACGCTCATACAGTGGGTCAAAGATATCGTTGCTGGCATCAGTTTGAGGCAACGCCAGAAACGACCGGATGCTTTCTTGAAGCTCCGGCTCACCCAGGCCTCGGCCGCCTTCTTGCGCGCGAAGGTCTGGCTCTCTGTGTAAACTTGCACCCCATCTTTTTTGATTCGAATCTGAGCGGTGTAACTGATCGTGCCGTCAGCCCTCTTTCGCGGTCTGATCGCTGCCATGGTGGTACATCCTGTTTGCCGGTGGTACATGCAAGCATTTAGGTGGTACAGCGTACCACCCGACTTTTAAAATGCCCGCCCCCCCCGAAAACACGTCAGAAACACGCACACCGGAGACACCCATGCTACAAGGCTTAACCCCAGCAACCACGCCGCCTCCAGTGTCCCGCCGCTTCTCCGTTGCACCGATGATGGATTGGACAGATAGGCACTGCCGTTTCTTCCTGCGCCAGCTGTCCCAGCATGCGCTGCTGTATACCGAGATGGTCACCACCGGAGCCATCCTGCATGGCGATGCAGCACGCTTTCTCCGTCACAGCGCGGCAGAATACCCATTGGCCCTGCAGCTGGGCGGCAGTGTGCCGACGGATCTGGCGGCCTGCGCCAAGCTGGCGCAAGCGGCGGGTTATAACGAAGTCAACCTCAACGTGGGCTGCCCCAGTGACCGGGTGCAGAACAATATGATCGGCGCCTGCCTGATGGGCCATCCGCAGTTGGTCGCCGACTGCGTGAAAGCCATGCAGGACGCGGTGGATATCCCGGTCACGGTGAAACATCGGATAGGCATCAACGGCCGTGACAGCTATGCCGAGTTGTGCGACTTCGTTGGCACGGTGCGCGAGGCTGGCTGCCGCAGTTTCACCGTACATGCGCGCATCGCCATTCTCGAAGGGCTCTCGCCCAAGGAGAACCGCGAAATACCGCCACTGCGCTATGAGGTCGCGGCGCAGCTCAAGCAGGACTTCCCCGAGCTGGAAATCATCCTTAACGGTGGTATCAAGACTCTGGAGGATTGCCAGCAGCACCTGCAAACCTTCGATGGCGTGATGCTGGGCCGCGAGGCCTACCACAACCCTTATCTGCTGGCGCAGGTTGACCAGCAGCTGTTTGGCTCTTCGCGAGCCGTGCTGGGCCGTTTCGAGGCGATGCAGAGCATGCGTGAGTACATTGCTGCGCACCTCGCCGAAGGCGGCAGCATGCACCACATCACCCGCCATATGCTCGGCCTGGGCCTGGGCTTCAATGGCGCACGACGCTTTCGCCAACTGCTCTCAGTGGATATTCACAAAACCGACGCGCCGCTTGCGCTGTTCGATCAGGCGGCGCAATTGCTGCAAGGTCACTGACTCGGGTAATGTCGCTGCATCTGCAACGACAAGGCTGTGTCATGACCTCCAAGCTGGATCAACTCAAGCAGTTCACCACCGTGGTCGCCGATACCGGCGACCTCGACGCCATCGCCCGCCTGAAGCCGGTCGATGCCACCACCAACCCATCCCTGCTACTGAAAGCCGCCGCCATGCCTGGATACAGCGCACTGCTGAAAAGCGCAGTGACTGCCGGCAAAGGCGATCTAGGCCTGGCCTGTGACCATTTTGGCGTCGCAGTGGGTGGGGAAATCCTCAAGATCATTCCAGGGCGAATCTCCACCGAAGTGGACGCACGCCTGTCTTTCGACACTCAGGCGACACTGCGCCGCGCCGAGCGCCTGATCGGCCTGTATGAAGAAGCAGGCATCGGCCGTGAACGCGTACTGATCAAGATCGCCTCGACCTGGGAAGGTATTCGCGCTGCCGAGCAACTGGAGAAAGCCGGCATTCAGTGCAACCTGACCCTGCTGTTCGCCTTTGCCCAGGCGCAGGCTTGCGCCGACGCCGGGGTATTTCTGATTTCGCCCTTCGTCGGGCGAATCTACGACTGGTACAAAAAAGCCGAAGACCGTGATTTTGTCGGCGCCGAAGACCCCGGCGTGCAGTCGGTCACCCGTATCTATAACTACTACAAGGCCAACGCTTATCAGACCGTGGTGATGGGTGCGAGCTTCCGCAATATTGGCCAGATCGAACAACTGGCTGGCTGCGATCGCCTGACCATCAGCCCCGAACTGCTGCAGCAACTGGCTGATGATCAGCAGCCACTGGCGCGCCTGCTCAACCCTGGCAAAGCTGCCGAAGCCAAGCAGAACCTCGGCGAAAGCCAGTTCCGCTGGGCCATGAATGAAGACGCCATGGCCACTGAAAAACTCGCCGAAGGCATTCGCCTGTTCGCCCGCGATCAGGAAAAGCTGGAAAAACTGCTGACCGCCCAAGCCTGAATGGCCTAAATGCAAACGGGGCGCTCAGTGAGCGCCCCGTTTGTTTAGCGAATCGTATTAGTGATGCTCGAGGGCATTGACCAGATCGTGGAAGGCTTCACGATTGGACTCATTCAAGCCCATCAGAATCCGGTGCGCTTCAAGCACCTTGGCTCGTACCAGCTCTTCCGATTGATCCTGCGACGGCAGATCGTCCAGACAATCCGGGCACGGCACCGGCGTGTCGACGATATTGAACACCTGATCGAATCCCATCGACTGCAGCAGACGAGTGATATCGGCGTGGGTGGTCACTACGGTCGGCAGCAGACCGATTTTCTGCCGCGACAGGATCGACAGCTTGGCCAGCAGCCCAAGGGTCGTGCTGTCGATGCTGCGGGTTTCGGTCAGATCAATCACGATGGCTGAGAAATTCAGCGCGGTGAAGATCTTCTCAATGGTCGCATCCAGCGCCGAACACAGCGTCAAGCGCACTTCACCAACAAACTTCAGGATGAAGGTGCCGTCTTGTTCGGCAAACTGGATTCTACCGGGGTTTATCCCAGGGTTCATGCAAGGTTCCTGCTTAACACCAGCAAGGCAATATCATCCGGCATATCCCCCAGATTGGCCAGCCCAAAAGCCTTGCGCAAGCCATCCAGAGTGCCACCAGCCGAGCTAATCAGCTGCGGCAGCAGGGTTTCCTTGTCTTTCAAGGTATCGCCGGGCAGCAGATCGAGGATGCCGTCGGAGAGCAGCGTCAGGCTGAAGGCCTCAGGCAGTTCAAGTTCCAGATCGTTGTATTCGGCCTCGACAAACAGCCCGACCGGCAAGCCACGCCCTTCCAAATAGCGCGCCTGACCATCACTGTAGAGCACCGGCAGCGGTAGATGGCCGCCAATGCTATAGGTCAGGCGATTATTGGCCTGGTCGATAACGCCGCCGAGCATGGTCACGTGCTTACCCAGCTTACAGTTGATCAAGCCGCGGTTGATATGCCCGAGCACTTCAGAAGGCTTGAAGTCCGGCAGATTGCCGCCGCGGCGCGACTCGTACAGCAGGCGCGTGGTCATGAATTTCAACAGCACGGTAATAAATGCCGAAGAGGCGCCATGCCCGGAAACATCGGCCAGATAAAAAGCAATACGGCTGTCATCGACCCGGAAGTAGTCAACAAAGTCGCCGGACAGGTACAACGACGGAATGATCTGGTGGGCGAAGTTCAGCCCATCCGCTTGCCAGGGGGTCACGGGCAGCATGTTCATCTGCACCTGGCGCCCGGCGTTCTGATCCTCCTGCAGCAGGTGCAGGCTGGCTTGCAGTTCGCGGTTGGCAGTTTCCAGTTCTTCGCGATAGCGCTGGTTTTCCAGACGCAGACTGGCGCGATCCAGTGCACGGCGCACCGAGTGCTCCAGCACAGCCAGGTCGGCCAGGGGTTTGATCAGGTAGTCAGCAGCCCCCAGGCGCAAGGCTTCGACGGCATCGCTCATCACGCCAGCGCCGGAAACCACAATCACCGGGGTTTCGACCTGCAGGGCATTGATACGACGGATCAGTTCCAGACCATCGACTTGCGGCATGCGCAGATCACAGATCACCAGATCCGGTGACTCGGCACGAAAGACTTCCAGCCCCTGCAAACCGTTGTTGGCTTGCAGCACCTGAAAACCACTGTCTTCCAGGTAGGCGGCGAGGCTCGCACGCACTACGTCGTCGTCATCGATTATCAGCAGCGTGGCACTGGTTTTGTGCATGGGGTATCCAGGCAAACTGCGCCGGGTGTGGGTTGACTTATGCGTCAGACTATCAGCCTGCACGCGCGAACTCGGCTTGCATCACGGCGCAGACGGTACTCCCATCCGCTACGTGATTCAAGCGTGCACCAGTCGTCGTAACACGACTTTACACCTCAAATCGGCCAAGGTTATAAGAGCTGCAGGACAACCCCCATAACAAGAGGAAAGTGCCCATGAGCCAGAATGATCGTGCTTACAGTGAGAAACGCGATTACATCCGCATGCGGCTAGAGGCACCCGTCACCCTGCACCATAACGGCCAGGAAATCCCTGCCCTGTGCCTCGACCTGTCGAGCACCGGCATGCAGTTGGAAGCAGGTAGTGCTGTGCAGATGGGCGACAAGGTACGCATCCACATCGCCTCCGAGCACAACGAGCTGCGCGGCCTGGACGCTCAGGCCGAAGTGGTGCGCGTTACCGCTCTGGACGATGGCCGCCAGGCATTGGGGTTGGCGATCATTTCCATGAGCTGAGCTGGCTCAAGGCAAACAAAAAGGCGGCCATCACGGCCGCCTTTTGCATTGCGGGGATAAAACAATCAGAAGTCGTCTTCGACTTCACCGTCGCGCACTTTGAACTCACGGTTCTGCAGATAGGCATTGCGTACAAAGATGTACTTGTCACCACTGACCAGACGCTCGGCCGACAACAACCGGGCCCGTACATCGACCGCCTGCACGCCACTTACGACATTGCGCGTGGGCACATGATCAATGTGCATGGGGGCCGTGAGCATGGCATCCGGCACCTTGCCGAACGCATCACGCACACTGCTTGGGCCCATCAACGGCAGGACCACATAAGGCCCGCTATTGAGGCCCCAGACACCCAGGGTTTGCCCGAAGTCTTCATCGCTGCGTTGCAGGCCCATGGCGCTGCCGACATCGAAGAAGCCAAGTAGACCGAAGGTGGTGTTGAAGATCAGGCGGCCACTGTCGACACCCGCATCATGCAGTTTGCCTTGCAACAGGTTGTTCGCCAGGTTGCTGACATCACCAATGTTGCGGAATACGTTGCGCACGCCATCCTCGAAGAATTGCGGCGTCACCGCCTGATACCCCTTGGCCAACGGCTTCAGGGTGTAGGCATCGACGTTATCGTTGACCTTGAACATAAAGCGGTTGTAACCCTGCCATGGGTCGTCCTCATTGGCTTGGGCCGATACTGGCAGCAATAGCATGCCGGCACAGGCAACCAGCAAGCCCAATCGTTCAATCCAACTCGCACCGGTCACACGCATTACAGTCGCTCCTTGAAAACGCTCAAGCCGCTTGATTGGCAGCCACATCAGGTGGCGCAGTATAAGACGCCAGCAGCCACAATAGGCAGCATAGCGGATGAACAAATAGCTGAAAATTCTTGCCAACCATTGCCGCCTGCCGCGGGAAGCCGACACACAGCCGTCATCATCCTGTAACCCCAAGCCGCTAGCGTGGACTAGACCATATTCAAGGACGGCCCATGATCAGCCCTTCCTCACCACCTGCTTTCAGCGCCATCTTGTTCAGCCTATCCGGTTGCCTGGTTGATTTCGGAGCCCGCAGCGTACCGCTTACGTTGCAACGGCTCTACCCGGCGCTAGCTGAACCGCGCAGCCTTTCCCAGTGTCTGGGCCGTGAACCGCAGCCCGAAGAGTGGCTTACCTACCTGCAGGCACTCTGCAGCACCGCACAGGAGCATGCAGAAGCCACGCAAGCCGCTTTGCCATTGCTGGAGCAACTTCGCCAACAAGGCGTGCCCTGCGCCTGGCTGGATGACCTGCCGCGTGATGCCAGCACCTGCCTGGCCAGCGCACTGCCGGACTGGCTGCCAGGCACGCCAAATCGTAGCCACCGCCCCTGGCCGGCACCGGACGCTATCTGGCTCAGTCTGATGGAATTACAGGTTGAGCAACTCGCTGGCTGTGTGCTAGTCAGCGGCGAGCCACGATTGCTGCAGGCAGCGTTGAATGCCGGAATATGGACCATCGGCCTGGCTATCAGCGGCCCCCTCTGCGGCCAAGCACCGGCAGACTGGCAGAGCCTATCAACCAGCGAGCGGGACCGTCTGCGCAGCCAGGCCACTCTGAGTCTGTATCGCCTGGGGGTGCATTCGGTGATCGATCAGCTCAGCGACCTGCCCACCTGCCTAACCGATCTCAGCCTGCGCCGCCACAAAGGTGAAAAACCTTGAAGCAGCTTGCTGGGCAACACATCGCCTGGCGCTTGATCCAAAGCAAGCAAAGCCTCTTGGCTTGGATTAACCTGAAGACACGCCGAACCTTCGCCCTAGCGCGAGGTCAGCCAATCAGTTGATCACCAAAGGGAGAACGCCATGCCTGCAAGCCGCCTGCAGCAACACCTGCAAGACCTGCGCGAGCAACTGGCCGAACAACCGCCACTGAGCGAAGAAGAACGCGCCGAGTTGTATGTACTGACCCAGGAAATTGAATTGCAACTGGCTCGCCAGGCCGCCGCTGCCCCCGATGCCACCCTGATTGACGGGGTCAACCTGGCAGTCGAGCGTTTCGAGGCCAGCCATCCGACCCTTGCCGGCACCCTGCGCAATATTGTGCAGAGCCTGGCCAATATGGGCATCTAAACGCATGCAGCACTAACAAAAACCCCAGCTCTAGCTGGGGTTTTGCATTACTGGCGCACCAAGCGGCGGTTATCCGGCTCAAGTGCTGCAGTGCTGCGGTAGGGGTTGATATCCAGACCGCCACGGCGCACGTAACGCGCATATACCGTCAGGTGCTCGGGTTTGAGCAAGCGCTGCAGATCGAGAAAGATCCGCTCCACGCACTGCTCATGAAAATCCGCATGCTGACGGAAGCTCACCAGGTAGGCCAGCAGGCTGGCGTGATCCAGCGCCAGGCCGCGGTACTGCACCACCAGCGTGCCCCAGTCCGGCTGACCGGTAACCGGGCAGTTGGATTTGAGCAAATGACTATGCAGGCTTTCCTCGATCACTCGCCCGGCATCGCAGCGCAGCAGCTCAGGCTGTGGCTGTTCATAGTTGCTGATGGCTACATCCAGCTCGTCAATGCAGCTCCCTGGCGCGGCTTGCACACCTTCAGCCGTCACCTCAGCCAGGCTACGTATGCGCACGCCAACGGGCTTACCGGCGGCAGCAGAAAGATCCTGGACCAGTACCGTCACCAGCTCATCAGCGCTGTTGAACATCGACTGATTCAGTGAGTTGAGGTACAGCTTGAAGGATTTCGACTCGATGATATTCGGCGAGTCGGCGGGAATGGCGAACTCGCCCATGGCCACCACTGGCTTGCCGGATGGCAGCAGCCAGGACAGCTCAAAGCAATTCCAGAAATCCACACCCTGATACGGCAGCGTGGCGGCACTCAGCCCCAGCTCCGCCCATTTCGCAGCACGCGGAATGGGAAATAGTAACGAGGGGGTGTAGGTCGCGATGTACTCGCTGGATTTGCCCAGTGGCGAATCTTCGGCGGCGGGATGCATGGAGAAAACCTGGCTAGTGAAAACGCAGCGATTGTATACAATCTCTCAAACAGATTCAGGCGGCAAGCTAGCAACCAGCCTGCCGCGCCATCTCAGGCCAGTTCCGCCACCACAGCGGCCAAAGCCTGGGCAGGATCAGCAGCCTGGCTGATCGGTCGCCCGATCACCAGATAATCGGAACCGACATCCAACGCCTGGCGCGGCGTCAGAATGCGGCGCTGGTCATCCTGAGCACTGCCAGCCGGACGAATACCCGGCGTCACCAGTTGCAGCGGCGGATAAGCAGCCTTCAGCGCCTGCGCTTCCTGCGCCGAACATACCAGGCCATCCAACCCCGCTTGCGCCGCCAACCCAGCCAGGCGCAGCACCTGCGCCTGTGGCTCAACATCCAGACCAACGCCCGCCAGGTCTTCGCGCTCCATACTGGTCAGCACAGTTACGCCGATTAACAACGGCTTGGCACCGGCGAGCTTGTCCAGGTTCTCACGGCAGGCCGCCATCATGCGCAAGCCACCCGAGCAGTGCACATTGACCATCCACACGCCCATCTCGGCCGCGGCTTTGACCGCCATGGCCGTGGTATTGGGGATATCGTGGAATTTCAGGTCGAGAAACACCTCGAAGCCTTTGCCCGCCAGCACGTTGACGATATCCGGCCCGCAACGGGTGAACAGCTCCTTACCCACTTTTACCCGGCACAGCGCAGGATCGAGTTGATCAGCCAGTGCCAGCGCGGCATCACGGGTCGGAAAATCCAGGGCAACGATAATCGGGGACTGACAAGCGGACATGGCGGACTCTCGGGCAAGACAAATTCGGCGCGCATTGTAGCGGATGCGACACCCGCGCGCCGCTCCGGTGATCTGCCTGCTTAGCGCCACTTACCGTTGCATGTGGTGGCGTTGAATAGGTCGCGGGGTTAAGCAACACGGCAACTCAACGCGCCAGCGGATCGTCCCAGAATGACCGTTCGCTTTCCTGAATCACATCAGCCCGGCTCAAACCGAGGTCTTTCAATGCCGCATCATCGAGCATCGCCAAACGCCGACGCTGCTCAGCCAACTGCCACCAACGATACAGCTGCCCGCCAATTGAGCGCAGCACTACCAATGGCCGCAGGGCTCGTGCACGCCCGCCAGCAACTAGCGCATAACCTTTCTGACCTTTCATCTCGTCGCCCTCCTTGTGGGGTTGGCGACAGTCTCACGCGAAGCTTATGATCAATCCAACGAATGTTTCTTATGCAGCACATCTCAGAGATTGATGAGTGGCCAGTTACCCAAGCATCGACAGCGAACTGCTGCGCACCTTTGTCGCGATTGCCGATCACGGTGGCTTTACTCGCGCCGCCGAGATGGTCAACCGCACGCAATCGGCCGTCAGTATGCAGATGAAGCGCCTGGAAGAGGACGTGCTGCAGCGGCCGCTGTTTCGTCGCGACGGCCGTCAGGTCAGCCTGACGGCCGAAGGCCAGCTGCTGCTCGGCTATGCCCGGCGCATCCTCAAGCTGCACAGTGAAGTGATGACCAGCATGCGCGCGCCACATATGGTCGGCACCGTGCGCATCGGCACCCCGGATGACTATGTGATGCGTTTTATGCCGGGCATCCTCTCGCGCTTCGCTCAGGCCTACCCACTGGTACAGGTGGAACTGCACTGCGAACCTTCATTCCAGCTGTTGCAACGCCAGGACCTCGACCTGACCATCGTCACCCGCGAGCCCGGCACCGAAATTGGCCAGTTGCTGCGCCAGGAACGCATCGTCTGGGCCGAAGCCCAAGGCTTCAGCCCGCATGAGCAGGAACCGCTGCCGTTGGCGATGTTCAACGCTCAGTGCTTTTGCCGCTCCTGGGCGTGCAACGCGCTCGATGCCATGGAGCGCGAATACCGCATCGCCTACACCAGCCCGAGCCTGTCGGCGATCATGGCGGTGGTCAGCGCGGGCCTCGCGGTTACCGCACAGCTGCAAAGCCTGATCACCCCGGATATGCGCATTATCGGCACGGCTGAGGGGCTACCGGTGATGCCCTCCGCCAGCATCGTGCTGCTGCGCAACAGCCAGACCCAGTCCCAGGTGACAGAGACCCTGGCCGAGCAGATTGTCGAAGGCTTCAGACTTTAAGTGCGAGCAGCGCTGCACAGAGCAGCAGAAAGCCGGCAAACAACCCGCGCAACACCCGCTCAGGCAGTGCATGGGCGAACTTCACCCCCCAACTGATGCTAAGCAAACCGCCTAACGCCAGAGGGGCACCCAGCAACCAGTCAACGTGATCATGCAGGGCATAGGTCGCCAAGGTAACCGCCGTGCTCGGCGCCGCCAGTGCCAGGGACAAGCCCTGCGCCACCACCTGACTGGTGCCGAAAACCGTGGTCAGCACCGGTGTTGCCAGCACCGCACCACCCACACCGAACACCCCGCCCAGCAGTCCCGCGCCGCTGCCCAGCAGCGTCAACCAGGGCCAGGGATAGCGCATCCCTACGGCAACCATGGCCGGCTTGTTGAACAACCGCGACAGGTTGTAGGCCGCCAACAGCAGCAGAAAAACCACAAACCCCAGACGCATGCGCGCTGCATCCAGTTCAACCGCCCAGCCCGCCCCCAACAGGGCAAACAACAGGCTGGTCAGCGCCAGTGCCAAGGCGTGGCGCCAATCGATACGGTTACGCTGGTGATAGCGCCACAACGCCAACAACACATTGGGTACCACCATCACCAGTGCCGTCCCCTGAGCCAATTGTTGATCCAGGCCAAACAGCACGCCAAGCGCCGGAATCGCGATCAACCCGCCACCAATGCCAAACAGGCCGCCCAAGGTACCCAGAATCAGTCCAAGCAGCAGGTTCAAGGCAAAGTCGAGCAGCGTCATCAAGGGCCTCCAGAAAGATGCTGAACAGCCTAATCACTCGCCACTGGCAGCGAAACGCATAGCAACGCACAATGGCTATGCATCAAACGCAAAGCCGAGCCCGCCATGAACCCCGACACCCTGACCGATCAGCTCAGCCTGTTTCTCGATGTACTGGAAACCGGCAGCTTTTCCGCTGCTGCTCGCCGCCACCCGCTAACGCCCTCAGCAGTGGCACGACGCATCGATGCCTTGGAGCGCTCACTGGGCAGCAGCCTGTTCAGCCGCAACACCCACGCCGTTCGCGCCACGTCCGCCGGCCTGGCCTTTGCCGAACGCGCCAAGCGCATTCTCGCCGAACTGCACCTGGCCCGCGCCGAAGCGGTATCACTGAGCAGCGCGCCAGAAGGACTGATCCGCATTGATGCACCCGCCCCCTTCGGCCGCCGTCATCTGGCACCGGCCATCGCCGAGTTTCTGGTCGCCTACCCTGGCCTGGATGTGCAGCTACGCCTGATCGACAGCTTCGTCGACCTGCATGGCACACACCTGGGAGAAGTCGATCTGGTGCTGCGTATCGGCCCGCTGGCCGATACGCGCCTGGTTGCCACCGCGCTATCGCCCATGGTCCGCGTCGTTTGCGCCAGTCCGGACTACCTGGCCCGATGCGGCGTGCCGCGCAGTCCAGGCGAGTTGTCGGAACATGACGGCCTTGACTGGGACAGCCTGGCCCCGCCCTACGCATGGCGTTTCGAGCAGGACGGTAAACTGCAACTGTGCCGCCCCAAGCGCCTGCGCATGACTGCAAATAATGCCGAAGCGCTGCTGTTCAGCGCCCTCGCCGGCCTGGGCATTGCCCACCTACCTACCTGGCTGATCAGTGATTACCTGCTGCGCGGCGAGTTGCTGCCACTGTTCTGCGAAAACGGCTTGCCCGCTCCCGAACCCAGCGGCATCTACGCCCTGCGTCTGGAGCGTGAAACCGACTCGCGCAGCCGCCTGCTGCTGGAGTTTCTCAAAGCCCGGTTCGGCCCGATCGCGCCCTGGGATCTAGCCCTGCAAAGCGGCTTGCAGCGAAGCTAAGACCAGACGAGCGACCACAAAAAAGCCCGACACAGGGTCGGGCTTTTTCTTCTCGCGATTAACGCCAGTCTTAGACCGGTGCTTTAGCGCGGGATTTGTACTCGCCGGTACGGGTATCGATTTCGATCCAGTCACCGATTTCGCAGAAATCAGCCACTTTCACTTCGGTACCGTTGCTCAGCTTGGCTGGCTTCATCACCTTGCCGCTGGTGTCGCCACGGGCAGAGGCTTCGGTGTAGGTCAGCTGACGCACGATGGTGGTCGGCAGATCGACAGAAATCACTTTGCCTTCGAAGAACACAGCTTCGCAAACGTCGGTCATGCCTTCTTCGATGAAGGGCAGAACGCTTTCCAGGTCTTCGGCACGCAGTTCATAGGAGTTGTACTCCGTATCCATGAACACGTAGTCCTCACCGCTGATATAGGACAGGTTCACTTCCTTGCGCTCAAGGATGACCGGCTCCATTTTGTCGTCAGCTTTGTAGACGGTTTCAGTCTTCGAGCCGTTGATCAGGTTCTTCAGCTTCATCTTGACGATGGCGCTGTTACGGCCGGACTTGGTGAATTCGGCCTTTTGGATCAGCCATGGGTGCCCATCGATCAGCGCCACGCTGTTAGGCTTCATTTCTTGTGCGGTTTTCATACGAATATCCGGGTTTGGATGGAGTGACAGAATTCTTGGCCGCGTATCATAGCCAATTTAGGTAAAACTGCACCAGCGCTGCCGCAAGATCGGCCTGAGAGCCCCGTTGTAGACACCACGTTTCGGCATGCGCCTGCTGCTCCGGCCAACTCTGTAGCAGCTGATTCCAGCTTTGCGCCATCGCTCCGCCAGTATTCCAGGCATGCCAAAGACCGGTTAGAGCCACCTGAGCATCTGCCGACAAGCCCTTTTTATAAAGCTTTAGAAATGCATCGAGCTTCTCCAGATGCGCATCATCAGCCTGCTGATAGATATGCCAGAGCAGCGGCCGACCAGCCCATTGCGCCCGGACAAAAGAATCTTCGCCACGCACCGCATTGAAATCACAACTCCACAGCAAGCGGTCGTATTGATCCTGCTGCACAAACGGCAGCACCTGAACATGCAACTGGCCGCGCTGAACGGTATCGCCGACCTGCAATGCCGCGCCCCCCAGCCATGCCTGCAGACTGCTCAGGACACGCCCCTCAGGCACCAGCAACTGAGCCTTCTGCCCCCCGTTCGCTAACACCTCAAGCCAGCCGGCCAAGGCCTGATTTTCATAGGCAAACAGCGAGATCAACCAGGCACCCGCCACAGGCTCTACACCCAAACCACGCAAGAATGCCAGACGCGTGCCCTCGTCGGCCTGAAAAGCCTGCCGCTGCGTCAGCAACTCACGCTCACGCAGCAGGCCGCCGCTACCGGCGGTAAACCCTGGGAAAAAGAAGAACTTCGACAGCCCATTGGATTGCAACGAAGGCAGGCCATGGCACCCTTCCACCCAATCTTCGGCGCTTAAGTACTCCAGGTTGAGCCACAGCACTTTGCGCTTACGCTTAGCCATCGCCTCGATATAAGCAGCGGGCAGCTCACAGGCAAACGCCTCAATCACCACATCGGCCGGCTCAACAACCTGCCAGTCAGCGCGCCACAAACATATCTCGACCCCTTGCTGGATCTGCCGCGACGCCTGCGCATCGGCCTGAGGGCACAAGCGTACAAAAGCCCCCAGATCATCTACCCACAAGCGCACAGCCAGACCATGCTCGGCCACCAACTGCCGCGCGAGGCGCCAGGTCACGCCAATATCGCCGTAGTTATCAACCACGCTGCAGAAGATGTCCCAGGTTGCGCGCATGCGTCGCTCCATCAAACCCTACACACACCATAAAGGCCGCCAAGCCAGGCGCAAACAGCAGAAACGAAAAAGCCCGACACAGGGTCGGGCTTTTCGTCAATCAATCTGGCGGTGAAGGTGGGATTCGAACCCACGATACGATTTCTCGTATACACACTTTCCAGGCGTGCTCCTTCAACCGCTCGGACACTTCACCGGGTCTCGACGGTCATTGCTGTCTGTCGAGGCGCGCTAATCTAGCCGAACACTCGGCCAAAGGCAAAATCTTTTTTCAAAAGATTCATGTGCTTATGCCAAATGCAGCGCGCCTGAATATGCTCGGATGGATTAAGCCATGCATACCGATGCCCTTCGCGACAATGACGCACCGGTAGTGCCGATCATTTACCGAGGCTGATTGTCATCGTAAGCGGACAGCCCGGCATCACTGACCAGCCAGTCAGCCATCGTGCTTTACCTGGCCGATGGGGATGAGTAACGTCTGCTGCATTTCAGCACAAGGAACCCGACCATGAGCGACCTGATCAGCTACCAACTCGACGATGGCATTGCCACCCTGACTCTGAACAATGGCAAGGTAAACGCCATCTCTCCGGATGTGATCACGGCCTTCAATGCGACCCTGGATCGTGCCGAGCAGGACAAGGCGATCGTGATCATCACCGGCCAGCCTGGCATCCTGTCCGGCGGCTATGACCTCAAGGTGATGACTTCCGGCCCACAGAACGCCATCAACCTGGTTGCCGCTGGCTCGACCCTGGCGCGCCGTATGCTCGCCCATCCATTCCCGATCATCGTTGCCTGCCCAGGCCACGCGGTGGCCAAGGGTGCCTTTATTCTGCTGTCGTCCGACTACCGCATCGGTACCGAAGGCCCGTTCAGCATTGGCCTCAACGAGGTGCAGATCGGCATGACCATGCACCACGCTGGCATCGAACTGGCCCGTGACCGCCTGCGCAAATCGGCCTTCCACCGTTCAGTGATCAATGGCGAGATGTTCGACCCGCAAGGCGCGGTGGATGCCGGTTTCCTCGACAAGGTGGTGCCCGCCGAGCAACTGCACGCCACTGCACTGGCCGTTGCCCAGCAGATGAAGAAGATCAACATGACCGCGCACAAGAACACCAAGCTGAAAGTGCGTAAGGCGCTGCTGGAAGCCCTTGATCAGGCAGTCGAACTGGACAAGCAACACCTGGGGTAAGTAAACCCCAGTAGCGCAAAAGCCCGGTCCATGTGCCGGGCTTTTGCGTTTAATGGCAAAACACTGGCAATCAGCCGGGCAATCTCCCCAGTCTGTATTACTTTTAGAGAGTAAGGCCAAGGAGCGAGGCCCCCACCGATCTATTCGAAATTGCCGCGGGGAGCGTGCTATGAAGATTGCTCACAAGGTTGGCCTGGCTGCGGCCATCGTCCTGTTCCTTACTACCAGCCTGCTGTCACTGGCGCAGGTCAGCCAGGTTCGCGAAACCCTGCACAGCCAGGTAGCCGCCAGCATCGCCGAATCCAGTAACGCATTGGCACGGCAGATCGAGAACTGGCTCAATGCCAAGCTCAAGCTGATGGATCTGATGGCGCAAAGCATTGACAGCAATTACAGCCCTGAAGAAACCCAGCGCATCGTCAACACTCCCATGCTGAAGAACGAATTCATCCTGGTCTTCGGTGCCCTGGAGAGCGATGGCAAGCCGATCAAGAATAGCGATGAGTGGAAACCCGCACCGGAATGGGATGGCCGCCAACGGCCCTGGTATGCCACCGGCAAGGCTGGCAGCCAGGCGCTACTGACCGAACCCTATGTGGACTCCACCACCGGGGAAATCCTGATTTCCGCCGTTACCCGCATCACCAACGCTGGCGAATTCCTCGGTGTACTGGGCGGTGACATCCGCCTGAAAACCGTGGCCGATGCAGTCAATACCCTGGACTTCAACGGCGCGGGCTACGCCTTTCTGCTGACCCGCAACGGCAACATCATTTCCCATCCCAACACCGACCTCAACGGCAAGAGCTACAGCGAACTGTTCGCCGGCCAGAGCCCGGCGCTGAACAAGGATTTGCAGGACATCAGCGGTGGCGACAAGGACCTGCTGGTGTCCTTTACCCCACTTCCCAACCTCAAGGGCATGGATTGGTATATCGGTGTGGTGCTAGACAAGAGCATTGTCATGGCCGAAGCCAATGCCCTGAGCTGGCGCGCAGTGATTGGCACCGTACTGGGGGTGATCATCAGCCTGATCGTGCTGGGCGTTTTGATGAACAGCTTGCTCAAGCCCCTCGACCATCTGCACAACTCCCTACATGAAGTGAACAGCGGTGAAGGCGACCTGACCCGCCGCCTGCCAGCCGCCGGCAACGATGAAATTGCCCTGGTTTCCAAGGAGTTCAATAGCTTCCTGCAAAGCCTGCAAAGCCTGATCAGCGAGGTCATGGGCAGTTCCAGACAGGTGCGTGAAAGCACCACCCTGACCTCCAGCGAGGCCGACCAGGCCGCCAATCGCCTGCAACAGCAATTGCAGGAGCTGGATCAACTGGCCACCGCCATGCAGGAAATGGCCTCTACCGCCGAAGAAGTCGCGCGCAATGCCCAGGCCGCCGCGCAAGCCGCCATTGCCGCCAATGAAGAAACCGAGAACGGCGTACGTGTAGTCTCGCGCTCGACCGAGGCGATCAAGCACCTGGCCGAAGAAATGGACGAAACCAGCCATGCGATCAACGAGCTGGCCAAGCTCAGCCACAATATCGAGTCGATCCTCTCGGTGATCACCAGCATTGCCGACCAGACCAACCTGCTCGCGCTCAACGCCGCCATCGAAGCTGCTCGCGCCGGGGAGTCCGGCCGCGGTTTTGCCGTGGTCGCCGATGAGGTGCGCTCACTGGCCTCGCGCACCCAGCAGTCGACTCAGGAAATCCGCCAGATGATCGACCAGTTGCAATCCGGGGTGAAACAGGCCGAGTCGCGCATGCAGCAAAGCCGTGACACCGCCAGCAAGACCGCCGAAGATGCAGGAGCGGCCAACGACATGCTCGGACGCATTCGTGACGCGATCACCCGGATCAACGACATGAACCTGCAGATCGCTACCGCCGCCGAGCAGCAAAGCGCCACTACCGAGGAAATCAACCGCAACACCACCAATATTCGCGATATCAGCCATGAAGTCGCTGCGGGTGCCGAAGAGCAGGTGCGCCAGTGCGCCGTGATGGTTGATCAGGTGGGTCAACAGGATCACCTGCTCGGTCGCTTCAAGGTCTGACTTTCATACATCAGGCTGCGCCTCAGCGCGCAGCCAGCGCCAACCGATAAGGAGATTGGGCATGCGCATACTCGTAGCGTGGCTACTGTTCCTGGCCGTACAGGGTACGGCTCTGGCACAGACGCCCATCAGTGTTACGGTACTGTGTGACGCCAGTTATCCACCCTACAGCTATGCCGAAAACGGTGAAGCCAAGGGCCTCTACAGCGATATTCTGCGTGCGGCCTTTGCCCGCATGCCGGGTTATCGCGTCAGCATCCGTCCCGTGCCCTGGCCACGTGGTCTGGCGGCCGTGGAAAAAGGCACGGCTTTTGCCCTGTTCCCACCCTACTACCGCCCGGTTGAACGGCCGTGGATGGATTACTCGCGACCGATTCTCGAAGAAAGCGTGGTGGCCTTCGTGCGCAGCGAACTGGCCCAGCAACGGGCCATCGAAGATTTCCCGGCGGCCTATGCCGGGCTGCGCGTTGGCCTCAACCGGGGCTTCAACATCATCGCCGCCCCCGACTACAAGCGCATGCTGGCCGCAGGCCAGGTGCAGCAGAGCTACGCCAGCGACAACCGCACCAATCTGCTGCAACTCAAACGCCAGCGCATCGACGTATACATCAATGATCGCCTGTCGATCCTCTGGGAACTGCAACGGATGCGCGAACAAGGCCTGCTAGCCAACAGCGCCGGGGTGGACTGGCTTATCGAAGGGCCGACGTTGTCCAGCGAACATGGCCACCTGGGCTATACCCGCACCAACCCAGAGGCCTATCCCTATAAACAGGATTTTATGCAGCGTCTGGATCAGGCCCTGTTGGGCCTTGAAGCAGATGGCAGCATCGCTCGCCTGGCTGCACGTTACAGTGCTATCGACCTGCGCTCGGCCATCGGTACGACCAACACAACCGGCAACAACCTCTGATCGGCATCAATTGCTGAAAGCAGTGCACGCCCGTACACTGCGCGCCTTTTTCCTATGACGGGCGTACCAAATGCTTTTTCTTCTGCGCATGCTGGCGATGGGCGTGCATTTTATCCTCGCTGGCATCCTGGGCCTGTTGCTCGGCATCTGCCGCCCGTTCAACCCGGATAACAGCCGCCTGTGCGCCCGTCTCTACAGCGTACCGGCGCAATGGTTTTTGCGCTGGAGGCTCAAGACTGACGTACAACCGCTGCTTGACCATCAACGCGCCTGCGTGATCGTGGCCAACCACCAGTCCAACTACGACCTCTATGTGCTCGGCCGCGTGGTGCCCGAGCGCACCGTAAGCATCGGCAAGAAAAGCCTGAAATGGGTGCCCTTCTTCGGCCAACTCTATTGGCTGGCCGGCAATGTGCTGCTCGACCGTGGCAACGCGATTCGCGCCAAACAGGCCATGCTCACCACCACCGACACCTTGAAGCACAAAGACACCTCGATCTGGGTCTTCCCTGAAGGCACGCGCAACCTGGGCAAAGGCCTGTTGCCGTTCAAGAAAGGCGCGTTCCAGATGGCGATTGCTGCTGGCGTGCCGATTATCCCGGTGTGTGTCAGCACCTACGTCAACCATATCCAGCTCAACCGCTGGAACAGCGGCGATATCATGATCCGCTCGCTGCCAGCCATCCCCACAGCTGGCCTGAGCCAGGACGACCTACCCCAGTTGATCGAAACCTGCCGTACGCAGATGCAGCGATGCATCGAGGCCATGGATCAGCAGTTGACGCAGCGCGTCTGAGCATTACCCGCTGCCCATAAGCCCAGCCCTCGTGCTGGGCTTTTTATTGGCATTCACACCGAGCATGGCGAAGCCGCTAAGCTGCGTGCTGAAACCAGCCAATAAGGGATGCATCATGGGTCGAGTGGTTGCCGCCGCTGTTTACAGCAAGGGGCTGAAAGTCAGCACTATCAGCCTTGATGAGGGCAAGCAGTGGGCGAAAAAGCCCGGCCACTTTGTCTGGATTGGCCTGCACGACCCCGGCAGCGAGGAGCTGAGCAACCTGCAGCGACAATTCGACCTGCATGAACTGGCGCTGGAAGACGCTCTGCAGCGACACACCCGGCCCAAGTTGGAGACCTTTGGTGATGCGCTGTTTCTGGTGCTTTACTCGCCCATTCGGGCCAATGGCGAACTGACCTTTGTCGAAACCCAGCTGTTTGCCGGCAACGGCTACATTATCAGCGCCCGCTACGGTGAGTCGGCGCCCTATTCGCAGGTACGCCAGCGCTGCGAGGCACGCCCGTTGCTGCTTGAGCACGGCGAAGATTTCGTACTGTACGCGCTGCTCAGCTTCGTCATCGAGAACTACCGACCGCTGATGGACAGCTACCACAGCGAACTTGAGGAGGTGGAGCAGCAGGTGCTCAAGCACCCTCTCACTCAGGCCGATGTCGAGCGCATCCAGGGCCTGCGCCGCGACCTGCTGCGTCTGCGCCGTTATATCGGGCCGCTGGCGGAAATCTGCCAGGAGCTGCAACGCCTGGATTTCCCGTTTATCGACAAAAACATGCGCCCCTACTTCCGCGACGTGGCGATTCACGTCAACCGCCTGCTGGAAGACCTCACCGCCCTGCGCGAAATGGCCGACCATGCCATCGAGATCGGCCTGCTGCTGGAGTCGTCCCGGCAAAGCGTTACCCAACGCAAGTTCGCCGCCTGGGCGGCAATCCTGGCATTCCCCACCGCAGTGGCGGGGATCTACGGGATGAACTTTCAGAACATGCCCGAGCTGAGCTGGCAGTACGGCTATTTCGCCGTACTCGGTGTCATCACCACCGGCTGCATCAGCCTGTATGCCAGCTTCAAGCATTACGGCTGGTTATAAAAAATCGCCTGAAACGGTTGTTAACGCTGCAGATTGGCAGTCCAGAGGGTGGCGGCCATAAATAGCACGCCATAAAAAAGCCCGGTCACTGACCGGGCTTTCTGCATCCACCAACGCTTACTCGACAAGGCCGGCACGGCCATGGGCGACAAAGCGCATCATCCACTCGGCGACCATATGGCCCTGGTGATCATGCTGCAGGCTGTCAACACCGCGGGTATAGGCCGGCTCACCGATATGTTGCTGACGCAGGTCAAGCAGCGCACGCGAGTAGTCATGCACAAACTCGGGATGGCCCTGGAAGCACAGCACCTGGTCGCCGATGCAGTAGGAGGCAATCGGACAGAACTCGCTGCTGGCCAGCAAGGTCGCGTTCTCCGGCAGTTGAGTCACCTGGTCCTGATGACTGATCAACAACGTCAGGTCTTCCAGATCCGGGCTCATCCAGCTCGGCTTGTTTTCCATACGGTATTGATGAATACCCACGCCCCAGCCTTGCACAGCGCGCTCGGCCTTGCCGCCCAGCAATAGCGCCAACAGCTGGTGCCCGAAGCACACGCCGAGCAGCTTGTCGCCACGGGCATAACGCTCCAGCAGATAGGTTTTCAGCGTCTGGATCCAGGCGTCGCTGCCAAAGGAATCTGCCTTGCTGCCCGTCACCAGATACGCATCGTAGCGCTCGCTGTCCGGCGGGTAGTGCCCCTCCATCACGTTGTACACCTTGAACTCGGCAGCAATCGGCTGACGGGCGAACAACTGCTCGAACATACGACCATAACTGTCGTATTGGTCGACCAATTCAGGGCGAAGAACATCGGTTTCCAGGATGCAGATCTGCAGCGGCATATGGGCGGTTACCTAGGGCGCAGGAGGGTTGTTTTTCCAGCGCGCAAGCGTGCCTGCTGACAGCTTGCATGGCAATAGTTCTGGGGCCAACCCGACCAATTACCCGCTGCTTCTGCAGCCGCTGTAAAAACCCGGCATGCGGACCATCAGCGCCCTCGATAGTCACCATAAGCACCATTCACTTCTGTCGATAACGGCACAGGCCGATGATCTGGTCATAGGGCCCTGTGCCCCACCCCAGAAGAGGACACTCCCATGACCAGTTTCTCCGCCATCGCCAGCCTGCTGGCCGCCTCAGCCTTCAATAGCAGCCACAGCGCCAGCAGCATTCGACAGGCACAACAGGTGCAGACCACTCAACAGCGCGCCACCCAGCGCACCGGCCAATAACCGCGTTACCAGCCTCAGGAGAACGCCATGAGCATCGCCCAAACACTGAGCAACCAGAACGTCTATGGCGTGACCTACGCCACGGTCGACAGCAGTGGCATCCACTTCGAGTCAGAACTGGCCATTGCGTTGGGCGACGGCAGCCTGGCGACCCTGCGCATGCCCACCCAACTGAGCGAGCGTCAGGCTATCCAGCAACTGGTTTGCGGCCGCCAAGCGTGCTGAAAACCGCTCAAGCTGACTATTGCGCGGGCATCGGACAGCTCAGGTCGCCTTCTTCGCAGACGGCCAGCTGCTCCAGCTCTTTGACCCGCGCGGCGGTCTTTTGCGCAAGGCAGCCGTTAAGCACCATTGGGTAGGCCGAACCGCCCTCCACCGACGCTGACTCGAACGCGCAGGCCAGGTCGCGGAATTTGATCCAGGCCAGCTGCACCTCCTTGAGCTGCTGTTTCTGCCCATCATCCAGACGCTTGCGGTAATCGCCGTAGAGCTGGTTCAGACGTTTATCCTGAGCGGCATAGTCCGCCGCCGCACACTGATTGAGGCTGAACTGATCCATGGCATTGGCGCAGTCATCGGCCCATGCCGGCACCGCCAGCAAGCCCAGGCTGATTGCCAGCGCACTGCTTGTCCCGATTTTCATAACACCTCCCTTGCGCCACGCCCGCGTGGCCGTTGCTGCAGTCTAGCAAGCTGCTAAAAACTACCTGCGTTGCCATTGCTGCGTTAAAAGCAGGCTCGAACTGCTCATTTACAGCTCTCGTAAACTCCGCGTTCTCGCCTGCTTTTGCCTTGCACTGGCTGCCTCGCTTACGTTTTCAACAGCTCGCTAGTGCCATGCCCATAAAAAAACCGGCTCACAGGGAGCCGGTTTTCAGTACCTCTGCCTTAATGCGACGGCGTTAGAAACTTTCGTTCTTCGCCGCCTTCTCCAGCAACAACGCTGGCGGCAGGAAGCGCTCGCCGTACTGCTCAGCCAGGTACTGGGCGCGGGCGACAAAGTCCTTCACCCCGTACTGGTTGATAAATTGCAGCGCACCGCCGGTCCAGGCTGCAAAGCCGATGCCCATGATCGAGCCGATGTTGGCATCGGCTACCGACTTGAGCACGCCCTCTTCCACGCAGCGCACGGTTTCGATGGCCTGGATAAACAGGATGCGATCCCGCACGTCGATCTGGGAGATCTGCGCCTCGCTCTTCTCGAAACGCGCCTTGAGTTCCGGCCACAGGTGCTTCTTGCCACCGGCCGGGTAATCGTAGAAGCCCGCACCCGCCGCCTTGCCCGGGCGCTTGTACTCGTTGAGCATCATGTCGATCACCGCAAACGCCGGGTGCTCGGGGATCTGCTTGCCTTCGGCAGCGAGGTCCTTGATGGTCTGCTGACGGATATGGTTCATCAGGCTCATCGACACTTCATCGCTGATCGCCAGCGGGCCAACCGGCATGCCGGCCTTGCGCGCTTCGTTCTCGATCATCGCCGCGCTCACGCCCTCACCCAACATGGCCAGGCCTTCATTGGTGAAAGTGCCAAACACCCGCGAGGTGAAGAAGCCACGACTGTCGTTTACCACGATCGGGGTCTTCTTGATCTGCATGACGTAGTCGAAACCACGCGCCAGGGTCTCGTCGCTGGTCTGCTCGCCCTTGATGATTTCCACCAACGGCATCTTGTCCACCGGGCTGAAGAAATGCAGGCCGATAAACTTGTCCTGCTTCTGCACCGCCGTGGCCAGGCCGGTGATCGGCAGGGTCGAGGTGTTGGAGGCGATTACCGCATCCGCCAGCGCCGCACGTTCGGCCGCTGCGGTGACATTGGCCTTGAGGTCACGATCCTCGAATACCGCTTCGATAATCAGGTCGCAGCCTTCGAAATCAGCGTCACTAACGGTGGGTTTGATCCGCGCCAGAATGCCATCGCGCTTCTCAGCGCTCATCTGGCCACGGCCGACCTTTTTCTCCAGCAGCTTGGCCGAGTAGCTCTTGCCCTTCTCAGCCGCCTCGATTGAGATGTCCTTGAGCACCACCTCGATACCGGCGACCGCCGACACGTAGGCAATACCGGCGCCCATCATGCCGGCACCGAGCACACCGACTTTCTTGGTCACGTATGGCTCAAAGCCTTGTGGGCGTGAGCCGCCGGCGTTGATTTCATTGAGCTGGAACCAGAAGGTGCCAATCATGTTCTTCGCCACCTGACCGGTGGTCAGCTCGGTGAAGTAGCGCGCTTCGATGATCTGCGCGGTGTCGAAGTCGACCTGCGCACCCTCAACGGCGGCGCACATGATCTTCTCCGGCGCCGGGAAGCAGCCCTTGGTCTTGTCACGCAGCACGCTCGGGGCGATGGCCAGCATTTGCGCCACATTCGGGCTGGACGGCGTGCCGCCGGGAATCTTGTAGCCTTTCACGTCCCACGGCTGCACAGCGCTCGGGTTGGCGGCGATAAAGGCGCGTGCTTTGGCCAGCAGGTCATCGCTGTCGCTGGCCAGTTCATGGATCAGACCAGCCTTGAGCGCCGCATCAGGGCGTACCTTCTTGCCTTCAGCCAGATACGGCAGGGCTTTTTCCAGGCCGAGGATACGCACCATACGCACCACTCCGCCGCCGCCTGGCAGCAGGCCGAGGGTCACTTCCGGCAGGCCGAGCTGAATGCTGGAATTGTTCAGGGCGATACGGTGATGGCAGGCCAGAGCAATTTCCCAGCCGCCGCCTAGGGCTGCACCGTTGATCGCCGCAACCACCGGCTTACCCAGGGTTTCCAAGCGACGCAGTTGGCCCTTGATGTTGAGGATCATCTGGTAGAAGGCCGGCGCGTCGGCCTTGGTGACCTTGATCAGCTCATTGAGGTCGCCGCCGGCGAAGAAAGTCTTCTTCGCGGAGGTGAGGATGACCCCGGCAATGGAATCCTTCTCGGCTTCCAGGCGGTCGACGATCTTGCCCATGGCTTCGCGGTACACCGCGTTCATGGTGTTGGCACTCTGGCCAGGCATGTCCATGGTCAGAACGACGATATTGTCCTGGCCTTTTTCGTAACGGATGGCGTCAGTCATTTTTCTTATCTCCGCCTCAAACTCGTTCAATGATGGTGGCGATGCCCATGCCACCACCTACGCAGAGGGTGGCCAGGCCGTAGCGCAGCTTGCGCTTCTCCAGCTCGTCGATCAGGGTGCCAAGAATGGCGCAGCCGGTTGCACCCAGCGGGTGGCCCATGGCGATGGAGCCGCCATTGACGTTGACCTTGTCCTCGCTGACGCCCATGTCCTTCATAAACTTCATCACCACCGAAGCGAACGCCTCGTTGACCTCGAACAGGTCGATGTCATTGACGTTCAGCCCGGCCTTGGCCAGCGCCTTACGGGTGGCCGGCGCCGGGCCGGTGAGCATGATGGTCGGGTCGGTGCTGGTCACGGCGGTGGCGACGATGCGTGCACGCGGCTTCAGACCCAGCTCGCGGCCTTTGGCCTCGGAGCCGATCAGCATCAGGGCCGAGCCATCGACGATGCCCGAGCTGTTGCCTGGGGTGTGTACGTGGTTGATCTGCTCGACATGGCTGTAGACACGCAGCGCGGTGCTGTCGAAGCCCATCTGGCCCATCATCTCGAAGCTCGGCTTGAGCTTGCCCAGGCCTTCGAGGGTGGATTCGCCACGGATAAACTCATCGTGATCGAGCAGCACAATGCCGTTCTGGTCCGCTACCGGAATCAGCGACTTGCTGAATGAGCCGTCCTTGCTGGCGCGGGCGGCCTTCTGTTGCGAGCGCAGGGCAAAGCTGTCGACGTCGGTGCGGCTGAAACCTTCCAGGGTAGCGATCAGGTCGGCGCCAATACCCTGCGGGGTGAAGTGGGTGTGCATATTGGTCGCCGGGTCCATCACCCAGGCGCCGCCATCGGAACCCATGGGAATGCGCGACATCGACTCGACACCGCCCACCACTACCAGATCCTCGAAACCGGAACGCACCTTCATCGCGCCGATGTTTACCGCTTCCAGGCCCGAAGCGCAGAAACGGTTGAGCTGTACGCCCGACACGCTGACATCCCAATCGGCAACCATGGCGGCTGTTTTGGCGATGTCCGCGCCCTGATCACCCACCGGCGTTACACAGCCGAGCACGATGTCATCGACCTGGCTGGTGTCCAGGTTATTGCGCGCTTGCAGCGCCTTGAGCAGGCCGGCGATCAGGTCGACAGGCTTGACGCTGTACAGCGCCCCGTCCTTCTTGCCCTTGCCGCGTGGCGTGCGCACGGCATCGAAAATATATGCTTCGGTCATGGCGTCCTCAGACCTCCAATGGAGGGTGGCTGATGGCGCAGGTGAGGCCCGCGCCTGTTTTTGTTGAGTGGGCCTACCATACGCCGGGCGGAAGCAGGCTCAATGACCGAAGTGCTCAGGCCTATTGACCGCTCAGCTCAGACAAACGGTCAATCACTGGGCGAAGGGCAACAAGCGCGTCTAGCTCAAGGGCTGTTTACCACCCACCGGACACGCCTCATAACTGCTGGCAACTAGCCAGTGCGATTTAGTAATCAAGGCGTCTATAGCCGCTGCCAGCCCAGCTCTACAGTTGAATCAGGTCATCGGCAATTACCCTGTCGATTGACCGCTGTCGGCGTCGTCGCCGGGTTTTGCCGGGACGGCTTGAATGATCAACACGAGACGTGGCATCGCCTCCGCGCAGTACACAGGAGCGCGACGACCGCGCCGCAAAAAACAACAAGGCCACTCGCCATGCTCAATCCCATAAAAATGCGCCAAGCAGGCATGATCGTTTTTGCCACCACCCTGATCCTGATTCTTCCCAACCTGACCCGTCTGGTCAGCTAACCCGAATCCTGCTGCGCCTCCATTCCCACAAATGGTTCGCGTCCAGCCCCTTAAACCCTGCCCTGCCAGCCACCGTAGCGTGCGCCGGCAGCGGCAGCGCGTTTGCCAGCATCGCGCACGCAACGGCCTGTGCTAGGGTGATTTCAATCACCCCAAGGAGCCCGCCATGCGCACCCTACTTGCCACCCTCGGCCTGCTGGTCAGCCTGCCACTGTTTGCCGGCGAAGCCGAACTCAGCGCCGCCGTCATCGCCCTGCAATCGCCCGATAGCGTGCTGATTGATGTGCGTACCGCTGAAGAGTTTGCCGCCGGCGCATTGCCCGGCGCTGAGCAGATCGATCATGAACAGATCGCCAGCCGCATCAGCGCCATCGCCCCGGACAAGGACACGCCCATCGTGCTGTACTGCCGCAGCGGCCGCCGCTCTGGCATCGCCGAAGAAAGCCTGCGCGCCATGGGTTACAACAACCTGATCAACGCCGGCGGCTACGACGAACTGAAACTGGCCCTGGAGTCGCAGGATTGAACATACGCACTCTAGGTGTCGCCCTGCTCGCCCTCTTACTCCTTAACCAGCTGCACGCCGCCGAACTGACCCTGGAACTGGGCAACGGCAACCAGCGCCTGAGCAGCGCCCAACTGCTCGCTCACCCACAGGCGCAAACCATCGAAATTCGCGACGACGTCAGTTACAAACGCAACATGCACTACCGCGCCGTGCCGCTGGCCGCGCTGCTGGAAGGCGTGCAACCGGGTGATCACCTGCAACTGGTGGCCAGCGACGGCTTTGCCGCCGAACTGTCCGCTGCGCCTGCGCTCAGCCAAACCGCCAGCCAAGCCTGGCTGGCCATCGAAGACCCGGCACAACCCTGGCCCGCCCTGGGCAACGGCCAACCCAGCGCTGGCCCGTTTTACCTGGTCTGGCAAAACCCAGCAGCCAGCCAGATCGGCCCCGAGCAATGGCCGTTTCAACTCGCCACCATTCGCAAACTAGCCCCGGTAGCGCAGCGTTTCCCACAACTTCTGCCAGCGGCAGACGCAAGCCCGGCGGTGCAGGCCGGCTTTGCCCAGTACCAAAAGAACTGCATGGCCTGCCATCGCCTGAATGGCGCAGGCGACTCGCAATTCGGCCCCGACCTGAATATTCCGCACAACCCGACGGAGTATTTAAGTGGCGATTTTTTAAGCCGCTATATCCGCGACCCGCAAAGCTTGCGGCGCTGGCCACAGGGGAAGATGCCGGGGTTTGCGGTTGAGGTATTGAGTGACAAGGAACTGGGGGAGTTGGTTGAGTATTTGCGGCATATGGTGGGGCGCAAAGTGCAGCCTTTGTAGGTGCTGGCTAGCCCGTAACCAATGTGAATACAAGAACATCGCGGCCAAGGCCGCTCCTACAGGTTCCGCAAAGCGACCATCGTTGGTGACAGGCCTTTGCTTTGGCTTTTAGTAAACCCCAAAAACCGTCTAGGCGACGCCAAGCGACCCTTCAAGAGGGTGAACAGAATCGTTGTGTAGAGGGGTGAGCCGCATGAATGCGGTGAAAGGCGTAAAGGGCCAGGGACGGCCCTTGTACGCCGCCCCTCGGAACAATGATGGCGTGAACGAAACGGAGTAACAGCCGAAGGCTGGTCACCCTGCCGCAGGCAGGGCCGGATGTCGGGGCAAGCGTTTTTGGTTACTTTTTCTGCGACTGGAAAAAGTGACTCGCCCGTAAGGGGCGAAACCAAAATCAGAAATCACCACGCTAATGAACCTGTCGCAGAACCTGAACAGAAAGCATCAAAAGCTCGCGGCTAAAGCCCCTCCTACAAAACTGGCGCTATGTATCAAAACGTGGATGTTGTGGTCAACGAATTCTGGACACTGGTTTAGGTTTATCCGGCCAGTGATTCGGCTTCCACTGGCGTTTTGTATCCGTTGTAACTGTGTGGCCGCTGATGGTTGTAGTAATCCGTCAGGTAGCGCAGCACATCAGCCTCAGCTTGCCCTTGGCTGGCATAGCCATGCTCCGGCATCCATTCCGTTTTCAAGCTTCTGAAAAAACGCTCCATCGGCGCGTTGTCCCAGCAATTGCCGCGGCGGCTCATGCTCTGCTTGATACGGCAGCGCCAGAGCATCTGGCGAAATTCAATGCTGGTGTAGTGGCAACCCTGGTCAGAGTGAAACATCAGCTGCTGCGGGCAACCTCGGGACTCGTAGGCCACGCGTAACGCGCGTGTCGTGAGCTGCGAGTCAGGTCGATTGGACAGTGCCCAACCGACGATGCGGCGCGCATATAAATCAATGACTGCCGCCAGGTAAATCCAGCGATTACCCGCCCAGATGTATGCCACATCACCGCACCACACTTGGTTGGGGCCGCTCACTTTGAACTGCCGATCCAGTGTGTTGGCCGCTATGGCGCTTTCACCATCAGCCTTGCGGTAGCGATGCTTGCGACATTGCGAGCTGAATAGCCTGGCTTCTTTCATCAGGCGCCCAGCCAGAAAGCGACCAACCTGCACACCCTGTATTCGCAGCGCTGCCGATAATGTTCTGGCTCCTGCGGAACCACGACTTTGTGCATGAAGCTCGGCAGCCAGCTGACGCAAGGCAATTCGCCTGTGATCAACTCGGCGACGGCGTTTGCATGCTTCGTAAACGCTGCTGCGCTGCACATCAAACACCCGGCACAGTTCGGCTCGTGGATACCGCTCGCCCAATGCCTCAATCAGCGCTACTGATCGAGGGAGTCCGACATCAAGAGAGCGGTAGCCTTTTTTAGAATCTCTTTCTCCCGCTCTAGGCGCCGAACCTGGGCTTCCAGTTCCTGTATGCGCCTTTGCTCAGGAGTCAGCGCTTTGCTGCGTGGTGGTGTAGTGCCGCCACGCTCGCTGCGCAATTGCTCTACCCAGCGACGCAATGCAGTCGGGCCTACGCCTATCGATTTGCCGGCTTCGGGAATGGAGTACCCCTGATCTAAAACCAGGCTGGCTGCTTCGAGTTTGAAATCTGTACTGAATGATCTTCTGGTCACGCAAATACCTCATGGCTGGGCGAAGCTTAACGCCCTATCGGGGTGTCCAGAATCATTGAGCCACAACA
>Ga0209207_1000074_pt1 | contig 84890 bp, 88 predicted proteins | sample SaghotsprinmetaG_FD_184140 | JGI IMG/M metagenome (GOLD analysis project Ga0209207, IMG submission 184140) | Hot spring microbial communities from South Africa to study Microbial Dark Matter (Phase II) - Sagole hot spring metaG (SPAdes) (version 3) | ecosystem: Environmental > Aquatic > Thermal... | reverse complement strand
GCACAGCCAGCGCCCTGTCCTGAAGGCCGAGGCGTTCACGGGCCTCACAGGCGTCGCGAAACACCTTCCATTTTTCGACCGGGCGGTATGGTTTTGTATCGGACGTCTGGAGCTGCCTCTTTACAAGAGCAAGCACAGCCGGCCGCCGCCCAAAGGGCGTCGTCACATTTCCCGTCTGCATATTCCTTCACCTTTCTTCAGGCAAAAGAAATCCGCTCACCAAAACGATGCCAAAGACTCTTGACTGGGATTCATGGAAATGCGATTCTCGATCTTGCTAGGAATTGAGAGAGGCTTCCATGACGGAAACGTTTTGGGGGCCTTTTTCTTTTGTCGCGGTCTCTCCTCTTGACCAATTAACGAGTGTCTCGATCACACCTCTTGGTGAGTTGGATCTGAACGATTGTTGTATTCGCTTAGAAGATCAGGCATTCGGTCCGCGAGCCAGCGCGCGAAAGCGCGTTCCTGCTTCGGGATTGAGACCGTAGTTCCAGCCGAATTACTCTTCATGCGGCCAAAAACTCTGTCACCCACGGCGAAGTCAACAATCTCTTCAGCTGGCTCCGTAGTCACTTTGTCGGCCGCCGAACTTGCAGCTCGTATCGCTTGGGTAATACGGCTGGAGCTGTCAGCGCCTCGAAACTCGACCGTATCGATTATTTTACGAACACGTGCTGCGCTGCTCGGATCTTTCAGCAACTCGGCAAATGCGGTCCATTTCGGTCGACCAACTCCCTTTGCTCTTCCGATCGCAAGAATGATGTCTTCGGGAACCGCCTCCGTCACTCGAAAAAGATGCGATATTGCCGCTTCTGAAGCTCCCAAGATTGGGCACATGGCGCGATGAGAAAGGCCAGCACTTTTCAGCTGTACGGCCCACATTGCCTGCTCAATCCAGGTCAGGTTTTCCCGAACACCATTCTCAAGCGATTGCTCTTCAATCAACTGCCGATCGGAAAGTTCTCGAACATAGGCTCGAATCTTTATGGTCTCCGGGCGATCCGATTCTGCCATTATGGCCTTGATCGCTGCCCAACGACGGTAACCATAGGCAAGCTGGTAATGATCCGCTTTCGTCGGATGCGGCCGAACAAGAACTGGAATTTTTTGGCCTTCACTTGCGATTGAAATCTTAAGCGCCTCGAGCTCTTTGGCCGCGTCCTCGTCGTTGCCAAAGCGATCTCTATAGGGGGAGCGGTCGATACGGTCAGGATCGAGTGAAATGACACTATCTTCTGTGAGCTGTGTCAGTGCCCGACCCACATTGGAAATGACAGGTGAAGAGTGCCGCCGCACCAGCGAGGGCTTGTCGGACGCGTCCGACACCACAGGAGCTTCCGTCCGGCTTTCGGCGGCCGCCATTCGCTGAAGGATGCTTTTCTTCATGTGCTACGTCCCCAAACTTTGTGAACGAGGTCGAGGATCTCGGAGTTAACTCGGTCAGCGCTCTCAATTGCGCGCTTCAACGCTTCACGACCGACCTCACCCGACTCAAGCTCGTATAGGGTCTTCTTCGCTACCGCTGCACCGGCGATTGCCGTGGATTCGAGCGCCTCCGCAACGAGTACATCATCACCAAACAATCGGCGCATGACTCCGGACATGTACTTCTGCGGCCCGTCATTCGGGTTCACGCGCGTGAGCAGGAAGCGGAAAAAGTCATGCTCAAATTTAGCTCCAAACTGCCCGAGCACCTCCGATAGATCGGAGATCATGATCAGGAACTGATTGCACGATGCAACGTCGAGCATCGCCGGGTGAACGGTAATGATTAAGGACGTGGCTGCATAAAGAGCAGCGAGTGTCGAGTATCCAAGGGACGGTGGGGTGTCGATGATAACGATATCGTATCGATCATCGACGCGGGCCAGGGCACTGCTTAACCGCTCGAAAAACAAACCCAGGTCATCTCTGGTTTTCGAGGTCAGATAGGACGGGGTATCAAACTCAAAGTCCATTAGCTCCAGATTGCCAGGAACTAGATCAACACCTGGGAAATAGGTTGGCCGGATCACTTCAGCGAGCGGCCGCCTCTCATTGTCATATCGAATGGCTGCATAGGCTGTCTGGTTCTCGCCGAGATCGAACTCGGGCTGAATACCGAATAGCGCAGTCATCGATGCTTGCGGATCAAGATCCAGACACAAGACCCGATAACCCTGAAGCCCTAGAAAATGTGCGAGATGGATAGAAGTGGTTGTCTTGGAACTACCACCTTTAAAATTCGCCGTAGCAATTACCTGAAGCTTTTCCCCTTTGCGACGATGCGGAAGCAACTCGCCAGCTTCGTCAGGACGAAGTTCGGCCAAGAATCGCCTCAGTTCCTTGACCTGCTCTATCGTGTACGTTCGCCTATTGTTTTCTGCGCGCTCGGGCAAAGGCCCCTTCCCTTCCAGCGTCAACTGGCGAAGAGTACTTTCCGGAACCTTGAGTAGCCTCACTAGGTCAAGGGTTGAGAATGTCCGGCCAAATGTTTTTTGCGCAGAGGGTGGGTAGACAGCTTCACGCATATCGTTCAGCTCCGCAGAGAGTTTCGAGGTGTAGACCTCGATCTTCGACGCAGTGTCTTTGACGCTCTGAGAAGCTGGCTGTAACATTCAATCCTCTTGACGGTTCTGACCACTTTACGAGATCATTTCCGTCAGGGATGCCAGACTGACTCCGATTCTTCAAGGCGTTTTTCGTTAACAAGAAGTTAACGCATCAAGGATGCCCGACTTTACAGTTGTAAAGTTTTGAGTCGATGCGCATGAGGCCCGACAGTTTAGCTAGGGCCCCGACCCTGTGGAAGAGCTGAACTGTCGGAGATAGTCAGCGACTGCCTGAGCCTTCGCGGCGACAGTGATGACTGCACGTGAATCCTGCTTCAGCACCTTGAGCCAGTTTTCAACGTAAGTCGCGGTATTGTCTCGCGGATCATGCTCAATGCCAAGATCGGCGCAGACGAACGCGGCTGAGATTTCGGCAATAAGCTCCTCCATTGCGTAGGTCTCGCTCCCGAACCGCCCGCTAAGGTCACGATCAAGGCGTGATTTTGCGCCGCTCCAGTGCCCGAGCTCATGAAAAACCGTGCTGTAAAGATGAACCTCGCTGAGGAACCGACCGCGCTCCGGCATTTGAATGTCATCGGGGCCAGGCCGATAGCAGGCTTGCTTTCCGCCATAGGCTATCTTTGCGCCTGTGGCCCGAATGAAGGTTTCGACATGGTCGATAACCGGAACCGGCTCGATCGGCGCCGCCTCGGCCGGGCTCTTGAAGCGGTCAGGCAGGTTGTCGATCTGCTCGACGTTGAAGACGGTGTAGCCCTTGAGATAGGGGATTGCACGATCGTCCGCATCCTGCTCCTTCGGCGTGAAGGTGCCGTACTTGACGACGAGGGTTCCTTGTTCGCCCTTGAGGACCTGAGCACCAAGCTCCTGAGCCTGCCGGTAAGTCATCCATGTGTTTTCGTCGTAGCCGGCGAGTTGCCCGGAGAGCCACAGCATGACCACGTTGATGCCGCGATAGGCTTCGCCGGAGGCGCGGAGCGGCGTAGCCGACCTGCGGCTGTTTCCGCGCCATGGCCGGATCCAAGGCTTGGTGCCGGCCTCGAGCTGCTGAATGATGGTGTCGGTTATCCGCTGGTAGGTGTCCTTTACGCTCTGCATCGCCGTCTCCTGTTCGTTGGTTGACGGCAAAGATCCGAAGATAGCAAAACGACTCCATGCACCCGTAGGGCAGCAACGGAGTGTAGGACCGCGCAAGCGGTTGAATGGGGGAGGGGCTATCGTAGTTTGTCCGTCAAATCATCCAACGGACAGGGGAAGACGCAGAGCTCCGGCACCCCGGCCAATGACACAGGCCCTCACTGCAGCGACCGGGCCGCAGGTCAGCGCATTCGGTCGTCTTGGTCGCGGTTTCGCTGGCGATCGGCAAGCTGCTGCGCTTCGATAGCTTTAAGCTCGGCGTTGATGTGCTGCGACTGAGGCTCTCGGGCCTTTTGCTGACCTGGCTGCAATTGGGCATCTTGGACCTGTTCCGGCCGCCCTAAAGTCTTGAAATCAGATCGAGCGGTGAACTTCACCTCCTCGTCGTCAGGAGGCATCCGCTCGGGAAGGTCAGCGCGGTCAACGGCCACAATCCCCCTGTCGGTAACGAGACTCGCCACGCGATTGTCATATCCGAGAACCTGCCCTTCGATCACTTCGCCCGGGCGAGCCGTGCGGATATTGTGCTCAAAGGGATTCTCGCCAGCCTGCTCAAGATCTGACATGGCACTGCGGATCGCCTCGCGGCGGTTAGGATCCATCGCATCCTGGATGAGGTGCTTCATCGCCGGACTGGACGGATCATTGGAGGTCTCAATGGATGCCTCGATCATGCGAGGCTTAGTGATGACGGTAAGGTCGATGTCATGTCCGTAGGTGCGGCCAAATGAGACCACCAGCGCCTCGTTTGCCCTTCCATTGCCTTCTCGAAAAGCGTGAACGTAATTCAGCTCAGAAAGGACGTGGGCGACCTTCTCGGCAAACTGCTCAGGTGTAGCGGCTTTAAGGCCCTGAACGTCTCTAGCAGGCCTCAGCGCCTCGTTGAGACCCATTTCTATCCGCGATCCGTGCAGAAACGTCGTGCCGCCCTTCGAAAGCCCTCCTACAGGCTCTACCCGCTGCCCATCGACGACAGGACTTTCATTTCGCGTATGACCTGCCCATTCATAGACATCTTGAAAGATGTAGCCGTGTAGAGCCTTCAGATGCGCTGCGTCGTGATTACCGGTCGGGCCTTTTCCCTCAGCCAGCTCCGTTTGCCTCAAAGCAGTAAAAGCGTATTCAGCCTCACGCAGCGCCGAATGGCTCCTGATATCCAGCTTGTTCTTCAGAACATCCCTGAAGTCCTTATCCTCTGAAGTGTTTGGATAGGTGTAGGAGCCTTTGGCTTCATCATCGCGGGCCAAGCGAAACCTCATGCAAAAAAGCCGCCTGAGATCACAGGCGGCCGCGAGAAATGTCTAGGTGATGATCAGGCCCGCTTGAAGCGGGCCAGCAGCTCTTGGCGCATTTCCTCGGAAGTGATGTCTCCCGCAACGTAACGGCCGTTTGCTTCTTCCAAAACCGGATCGCCAGTGTAACCCTGCCGCATATTGGCGGCACGAGCCTGATCGACGGCTTTCTGTCGTGCAGCAACAGCTTCCGGAGAGCGATCGGGGCGGGGGGCATGAACGTTCATTGGCAGAGCCTCCAGTTAGTGTTCAACTTAGCACAAAAAGAGTCGAATATCCAGCGAATGCGGGGTAAGCGGCTCTTATATGGTGGGAGCCCGATCAGAGATCGGGCCTCTCAGAGCAATCAATCGCGGGGTTCCCATTCGATGATGGCCTGCAGTGCCACGTCATCTTGGCCGGGGTAGCGACCCAAGTTGGCGTTGAAGCCGAGGCGCTTGATGGAGAGGGTGTAGTACGGCTTCCCTTCTCCGCTGGTCTTCCTCCAGATGCCGCCAACTTCGATGTCGTGGCCGCGAGGTGACTTGGCATAGACGCGATGCGTCGGAGCCTTTTCGTTGGTGGAGTCGAAAGGTGTAACCTTGATGTCCAGGTCCCGGTCGATGGTGGAGATGAGGCCGGTTCCCTTGGCGTTGTCGATGTCGTCTTTGTCGAACTGAATGAAGTTGGTCATGCTCATGTTAATCACTCCTCTATGGTGGTTGCGATGATCGTTCATAAGGCACGGCGAAAAGCGGTGCGCACCGTAGGCCGGAGCGCAGCGAAGGAGGCTGGACGGGGACAAATTTTGTTTCGCGAGGAAGCCGAAGGCGGGGAAAATTTGGAGACGAACGGCTTTGCGCCAACCGCGTCGCCGTGCGAACGGGCATCAAGAGCAACCACTTTGGAGGTGTGGGGCCTGAGCGCTTGCAGCAATAGGTCACCTCGACAAATGGGACCTAGGCACAGGTCAAGGGCGGGATTGTGCTGAATGCAGCCGAACCAGCAGCCTGAAACAAGAGGCTGGGGTAACCCAGAGTTTCCCAAAAACATGAGATCTCGCCATCTGTTGCCCATATCAGCGCCGCCAGTCGTTCAGTTGCCGGAATGGCTGCGGCGATAGGAAGAGGGTGATTCAACCTGAGCGCCCCACAAGCCTTGGCCCAGCAGCAGGGCTCTTGCCTCGGCGCGGCGATACTGGTCCAGATCGATCGGATGGGATCTTGGCAGATACCGCAACAAGAGGCTGGCTTGGCCCGCCTTCACCATTTCAAGGCCAATATCCGAGTTGTCGATGAAGCACTGGCCGACAAGGCGCTTGTACTGGTCTCGATCGACTTCAACGCAGCGGACATGCTTGCCATCGATCATGCGGGCGAGGAAGCGACGTGCCTCAATCCCACAATTCCATATCACACCGTTTCTGGAGCCCGTCTGATCCCGCTCACAGGCGTCAATGGCCGCGATACGGATCCTCTGTTGGCGAATGCTGAAGGTGTCACTGTCGATCACTCGCGCTCGGCCTGAATAGTCGGCCGCTGCAGAAGACGCGGTGAACAAAAGCGCGGCCAGCGCGGCTCCAACTAAGCGATTTTCTATCACGAGTGTGCCTCCATTGAGTTGCGGGCTGCCAGCCCAAATACGGAGCGGTTCAGATGAAGGTCTCCGCTCGCGGCGCGGTCGGTCATGGCCCGTAAATACCCGCCCGGCGAGCTGATCTCGGCCCGCGTGTATTTCTCAAACGTCAGAGCGATAGCAACGGCAGCCGCCTGCTGGCCCATTCGGTCCACGGCCCGCTGGCGCGCATCCTCGGACACGCCGGCGACGCGGCAAAGTTTAGGAGCGATCCGGTCCAGGTCCGCCCAACTACGCGGGGGTTGGTAGCCATATTCGGCGAGGCTTGGCGTAGCCCGCCACACATCTTCCAGCGCCACAAGTGAAGGCCGCACTTGCACTTGCCTATTGCTTTGGCGCGAACGGCTCCCCAGGCTTTCTTCAAAAGCCCTCTTGCTGGCGGAGCCAGCCCCTAACGAACTCATTTGTTCGGCGTTAGCCGAACGCCGTTCATTATTACGAGCTTCAAAAGGCTTCGGGGTTGTAATCTGTATGTGCATGTCGTTTTCGACATCCGTGCATGTCATATTTGCATCTACGTCGGAGGTTCGCGGGGTCCGATTCACGTTGCGCAGTCGGTCGGCAAGCCACTCCAAAATCATTGTTGCCTTCCGGAGGACTTGGGCCGGTGCGTGCCTGGCTGATCCGATGAAGGCCGCGATTTTCTCAACACGGGAGCCGATCCGCCCGAGAATGACTTCGCCTCGATCGGTGGAGGACGCCAGAGCATATCTCGCGGCACGCAGAGCGTCCCGGAAGCGACGCGCCGCGCTGTCGCGAACTCGAATCTCTTCCCGCTTCTGGCGCACCAGCTGATCAAGTTCATGGTGCCGAGCTATCAGGACACGCAGATCAATGCCGCAGGCGTCGGCAATATCTCCTTCGCCGTCACGGATCGGGTAACGCTTGAAATTCGCACTGTCCTGCATGGTGACAAGGCCGAGGTCGTACAATCGGGAGAGAATCCGGCTTACGCGCCCTGGCGACTTGTTGATGTCATAGCCGAGCTGTCGGTTCGACTTGTAGACGATCGGCCGCCCTCCTTTATCGAAGGCGTCAGCCTTGGCGGTCGTTACGATGGCTTCCAGCAATGCGTATTCTGCAGTTGTGATCATCCCGACTGTCATCAGGTTCTTGGCAAGTACTGCAAGCTGACCACGCGTCACCGTTCCGACTTCGGTTGACTGCGCCAGTCGCCGGAAGTCGGCTCGCTCCTTCGTCATTCTGCGACCTGTCGGCCGCTTGTGTTGTGTGGGTTCCCCCATCGTCCGTCTCCTGTCAGAGGCCAGACAAAGCTCCGCCGTTCACCGAAAAGGTGTTTTGATTATTGACATCGGAGGGGAGGTCTGCGAGAACGATCTTGCTTATATTTTCGAACTGCAGACCGCTTCCGGATCTTTCGGGAGCGGTTTTCTTTTCTGGGCCGGGTGCGATCTCCAAAAAACTGTTAAAATGCGCGAGTCGGAATCGGTTTAGGTTCCGCCCGATTGCGATTAGTAACCTGAGATACCGAATTGATGCAAGTTGTCACATTTCCGCGTTGCTTTGCCGGGTCAGCTGACAGCTGAAATAGCGCCTAAATTTCAATTTGTTAGCGTGCTTTTCTGCGCCTTCCCTCTCTCCACGCTGAAATCAGGAACGTTTCCAGATTAGGATTTACCCCCGTTATTGTTGGGGAAATTCAACAGGGTGGGGAGGAGAGTTTGAGAGGAGGGGGCGAGGGCCTCCTCTCAACAAGCGGCCTGATCTGCCGTCCCCCGATACGTTTCTGCCTCCCAGGCACCTGCGAAAGCGCCCGCATTGGCTCGATGCCAAAGCGGGCGCTAAGGTACGATCTTGCAGTAAACTCAGCCGCGCTGAATAGCCTCCTCAATGTAGGTCGGTGGTAGATCGAAGGCCTTTAGCGCTGTATCGAGTGCCTTTTGCACGTCATCCCAATCAACATGCTCCGGATCGTTCAGGTAGGCGTTGATTAGCTGGCAGCAGCTTTCGGCGGCAAGGGTCGGATCAGGTACGGAATCAAGCATGGCTTATCCTCTTGAATAGGGGAGCCGGTCACGCTGGAGGACGTGACCGGGGACAAGCAGCGGCGGGATTATTCCGCTGCCATCGGGAACGAGTGTTCGTTCCTGTCCTCTGAGGTTTCAGCCTCACCCTCTGCGTTGGGGTCAGACGCGATCCGAACGTGAGGCGGAAGCCAACCGCTGTCCTTGATGGACTTGGCGGCATACTCCGCAGCCTCGCCCTTCTTCATGTTGCCGACATCAGCGGCGAAATCCTCGCCGCGCACCTCGGCAACAACGGTTTGAATGGTCGGCCTGTTGACGTGGCTGAAATAGCTTTCCGCCGTAGTCTCAAACCAGTCACGCATGTCCACGTTCAATGCGCGGCCCATCTGGTCAGCATGGGCCAGCGCTTGGCTGCGACTGCTCAACCTCTTCTCAACCGCATTGACGGAATGGGCGGCGGCATAGGCCAGAAGCTGCAACAATTCGCTTTGCGATTGATCCATCAGCCATTCCCAAAGGTCAGCAGGATCGCCGGGAAGCCGATGCCCATAGTTTTCCTCAAGGCTTCCCCACGCCTCAAGGGCCTTGCTCTCGGCGGGACGCTTCATCGAACCGTCCAGCACTTCATGGGTGACAGAGATTTCAAGCGCGCTCTGGTGACCGGGAATGCCCCATGCCGTGCGATACTGCACCTTGAGCAACATCGCGTGGACGACCGCCACAAGCGCAATGTCGGGATTGTTCGCCAGCTCGACACGAAGTGCCGCCGTCTTCTGAGCGGTCAGGTCTTCAATCAATGCGGCTGAATGGGTCAGTCCCGTAGATTTCGAAGCGCCGTCAGCTTCCTCGTTCGCCCCGCTTTGCTTCCCTTCCGTCGCCTCGGCCTTCTTCTTGTCCTGGCCGCGAACAAGGCCTCTCAGCACCGACAACTTGCCCCAATGGTCGATTGTGACGATTGCCCCTGCCATTGCGAGGTCTTCGCTGCGATAGGCCTCTTCGCGCTTCTGCAGGACGGCAATTTCCTGCTCGACGGCGGACAAGGCGGCCTCTGCACCTTCATCCTCCTGATCCGCATCGATCTGCGCCGCCAGTTCGTCATAGCGCTCAGTCAGTGCGTCAAGCTTGGCTTGATCCTCGTCGCTTAGGTCCAAGCGCTGCGGGTAAACCCGGGCCATCTGATAGATGTTATCCGGCTGCTGAGCGCACCACTCGACCCATTTCCAGCCTTCGGCCTTCACGGCTTCCGCCTCGACCTCCAACTTCTCGGCAACCAGCTTTTCAAGCAAGCCGCTATCGCATGCAAAGCCGCCTCCCTGCTCGGCAAACAGGTCGCGGCGCACTGGACCGCCAGCAGCCTCATAAACCTCTAACCCGCCGATCAGCGCGAGCCGCTTGTCGCTTGCAGGGACTTCATCCACGACGAGACGACGCTTGATTGTGTTGGCGCTACGATCCCATGAGGGGAGGGCATTCCAAACATCTTCCTGTCGAGCGTGATCGTCGGTGATGGTGAAGGCGGCTAGCTGCTCAAAGGTCATATCCTCGGCGCGGAACGCCGCGAACAGGACAGGGGACACCTTCGCCAGCGCAAGACGGCGATTGACGATGATTTCGGTTGTCCCGAACCGGGCGGCGATGTCCTTGATGGACTTGCCCTCATCGAACAACGCTTTGAACGCCTCGAACTGGTCTGCGGGGTTCATTGCTTCCCGCATGACATTCTCGGTTAGGCTCAATTCCGTTGCGTCGCCCGCCTCCCGGACAATGACATTCACAGCGTAGTCAACCGTGATCTCGCCCCGCTCGGCCAGAAGATTGAGGGCTGCGAGGCGGCGACCGCCAGCGGTTACGAGGTATCTCCCCTTGGATGCCTTGCGCACGACAAGGTTTTGGATGACGCCATTGGCGAGGATCGACGCCGACAGGCTCTCGATGCTCTCCTTGGTGTAAGTCTTGCGGACGTTCTTCGGGTCTGCGTCCAGCTTGTTCAGTGCTATCGCGATGATGTCGCTCATGGTCTCTTGCTCCAGTTTTTCCCGTTTCCCTTGGGAGCAAGCCCCGCTAGTGGGCGAAGCCTCTGCCTTCGTTGACGAAGGATGTGCCCCCACATCCGGCGGAACGAAGGGGGAGGGCTTGAGCCCGCTCCCGTTAGGACGCGGATCGGGTCATGGGGCGGGAGGAAGGAAAAACGGAAGGTTTGCCGGCTTGACGGCGAAAGCCGTTTTTCCTGACGAGCGACAGCGCTTGCGCGCTTGCCCATTGGCGCGATCGGCGACCTATCGTAAGAGCGGTACAGGGTAGGATCGATGGGCGGCCGATCCCGGCCGCTCCTTGCGGATGCGAACCGCCGACGCCGGTTCTCCGTCTTTCTGATCCAGGTTATAAAACGATGGATCTGCCCGCTGCGCTCCGAGTGATGAGCGCTCCGCTCCTCGGGCAGCTCTCCATTTCAACTTGATTCAATGTGTTGATAGCGGCGGTTAGCCGCTCGGCTCGGATCGATCGGCGCCAGTCCGAGATCCGAGAAGGACAATGAAGAGCATCGGAGCTTTCAGCATAGCGCCGCCTCTCCTTCAGGGGCGGGAAAGCGGGAATTCTCGACACAGTTTTGACGGAAGAAGGGAAGCCGCAGGAGGCTTAGCATAGCGCCGCGAAGCGGAAGCCGGGACCGACTTCCCCCGGCAAAGCGTTCCTTGCCTCTACAGCCTGGGCGTTGCGTTCATGATGTAGTGGGCAATCTGAAACAGCTGCTCAACAGTCGCAGCCAGACTTCAGTTCATCTGGGACAGCTCGCATCTGGCCGCTTTGCGCCAAAAGGGGACGCAACTACCTTGAGGTCCGAGGCTGCAAAAAGGACCGCAGAGGCGGACGGTCAGCGATGCACCCACCACCCGACCAATGCAGCCGTTCCAGGAGAGAGCTTTCCTATCAATCCAATTATTACGAATAGTTTAGATTCAATCTTGACAGAACCGATCATATTTCAGATTGGAACATGACTAGCCGAGTCATGTTTTAGGGGGCGTTGATGTTTCGGGGTATTCGACCGCTTATCGCGGTTTTGTTGTCGAGCGTATCGTTTGCTGGCCTCCAGGCTCAGGAAGCTGAGACGACACTGTCACCAATCTTCATCTTCGGGAAAAGCGACCGCGTTTGCGTTCCCGCAGGCACCAAACGCGAGGCTGGTGATACGCGACCTCTCTGCGCAGGGGAAGGCATCAACCGGGACTATGTCGCTGGTGATACATTCGACCGCACCCAGTTGGACAGGCTACCAAGCGGCTCCCAGGCGCAGGATTTCGTCAAACGCCTACCGGGGGTCATGACGGGTGGTGCGCCCGGTGAAGATAAGGAAGCCCGTGTTCTCGGCCTCGACAAGGAATATACCCGCACTTCGATCGACGGTATCGTGCTGCCGGATGGCGGCGAAAAGCGGGAATTCAACCTCGACAACCTGCCCGCCGGTCTCGTCGATTCAGTCGAAGTCATCCGTGGCCGTCGCGCCGACATGGAAGCCGACGGGCTGGCCGGTCGTATCGAAGTGAAGCTTGCGGAAATCCCGGAGATCCCGCGCTACCTGATGAACAGCGCTATCGGCGGCAGTTCTGATGGTCAAACCCTGTTTGATCTCGGCATCATCGGCGGCGGTATGTATTCCGAAGGCTTCGGAGCGCAGGGTGGTCTGACGCGGGCGCGCAATTCCAACAGCAAGACCAAGGAGAAGTTCACGGCGACCGGCCTCCTGTCCGAAGTCGAGGACGAAGAGAAGTCGATGAACACCTTCGGTGGTCTCGGGGATATCCTCTGGCAGAACGATGCCAACGCCTTCCATCTGAAGCCCCTGTACCTCGGGCTCGATGAAGACAAGGACAAGGTCAAATACAAGTACAAGGCTGATGGATCTTCGAACGGTTCAGAAACGGAGACCGAGCAGAAGGAGAAGCGCACCTATGGTCTGAGTGGATCCTGGCGGCACGATCTGGAGGTCTGGGACGGAGCGAGCTTTGAAGTGCGCACGGGCCATTATCGAACCAGCGAGACGAAGGACAAGGCAAAGCGGACGTTCAATGCGGCCGGTGTCGAAACCACTAACAAATATGAGACCGAAATCGAGGATAAGCTCGACCGCATCACGTTTGGTCAGGTGGACGTCCTGCTGCCTTTCGATCTAGGCGGCATCCAGCACGATCTGAAGACGGGCGCCATGCTCCGCGTCCGAGACCGTACCAAGGAAAAGCAGAAGACGGTGGGTGGTATTGTGCAGGCACTCGATGCCAAGGAAGTCTATGCGATCGATGAGGTCGTTTGGTCGGGCTACATCCTCGACGATCTGGATTTCGGCAATGGCTTCTCCATGGCGCCCGGCGTGCGTTTCGAGGCGAGCGACTTGGATGCGGCCGTGGCTGACGGGGCGAACGGAGGCGGTGATGTTTTCGACGTGCTGCCATCCGTACCGGTCCATTTCCAGGCAAACGACGAATGGTCGGTCGATGCTGGTATCGCACGGCTCGTGAACCGACCGAAGTTCGACATGCTCATTCCGCAGAACTCCAACACCTTGCTCGGCAATCCGAACATGGACCCCGAAAGGGCATGGGCATTCGACGCCAGCGTTACCTATCAGACCGACGATCTGGAACTCTCCTTCGGTGTCTTCCATCGCCGGATCGAGGATCTGATCGAGACGGTGGATACAGGAACGCTCAACTCCGACGGCGACAACGTCTATCAGTACCAGAACGTTGGCGACGGCTGGACGAACGGCATCATCCTCAGCCAACGCGTCAGCCTTGCGGCCCTCGATGTGCCCGTTCTTTCCGGTTTTTCGCTGTTCTCCACACAGACCTTCACTCGCAGCCAGGTGACGCTCGCAGATGGTACACAGCGTGAGTTCAAGGAGCAGGCGCCCTTCTTCGGCGACCTCGCGGTGGAATGGACCGATCCCAGCGATCGTCTCTCCCTGTCCGCAGGCCTTGGTTACACATCCAAGATCGAAACAGCGGGCGACAGCGCGAGCGAAGGACGCGATGCGGAGCTGACGCTCGACCTCGCAGCCAATTTCAAGATCAACGAGACTTTCGAGTTCTACGCGCTTGCGAAGAACGTCACCGGGACCGAACGGGTCACCCACAAAGCCGACGGTACCACTGAAATCCAGGAAGGCGTGAAGAGCTACTTCGGCGGCATCAGGGCCAGATTCTAACAATCACAGGCCAGGGCGCATCCTGCGCTCTGGCATCCTTCTGCAACGGAGCCAAGATGTGAAGATCATGGGCGCAGAGACGGATTTGGTCGCGGCCGCTAGCAATCAGCACTGTCCCCGCACGCCGCTGGCGACCCTGCTGAGGGAGCTTGCGGTGATGATGCTGGCGCATCCCTGGTTGCTTGCGCTCACCATCCTGCCAAACATCATTTCACCTGCCGTCGCTCCGGTGCAGGCCTGGCTGGCCAAGGAAGTGCTGCAGGAGATCTCGCAGGGCGAGCGCTGGTTCACGCTGAGCGAACTGCTGGCCTATGCACCCTACGCGATCGTCATCTTTCTCGGGCTGACCAGCCTGCACATCGTCGAGAAGGTGACCAACCGCATGTATGATGACCGGCTGCTGATCGACGTGCAGCGGCGCTGGTTCGAGATCCGCGGTGATGGCTGCGCCGGCGATCACGTGGCCAAGGCCACCAATGACTGCAAGAATGTCGTCAAGCTCTTCGATCTCGCGCAGAAGGAAATCTGGGTGGTGATCATCGGCGTTCCCGCAGTCCTGATCTGGCAATTGACGCTGGCGCCGGAAATGCTGCCGGCGCTGCTCGTTTCTGCACTTGTGCCGTTTATCGCATCGCTCGCTTTCGGCGCCATTATTCAGCAGCTCAGCCATCGGGGCCTCGTTCTGCTGAGCGGGGTCAGTTCCGCCATCGCCCAGGGCAACCGCAAGAGGATGCACGAGGAGCAGGAGAAACTCTACGTCAACCGCGTCAAGTTCGAGCTGACCAAGCAGGCGAGCGAAGCGATCGGTGACTTCGCCTTCTGGCTCTCGCTCGTCTTTTTGCTTCTCGTTTCGCTCTCAGGCGTGTGGCAACTGCTGCCACCGGAGCTGACGGCAGCCCAGATCGGCGTATTCCTGGTGAACCTGAAGCTGCTGAACCAGCCGCTCAGCGCGGTCACCAAGATGCACAACAAGATACGCGAAAGCTGGCCTTCGGTCCGGCGCGCGCTTCGCCCGCATGAAACCCGAGTCGAGGAGCTATCCCTTTGACCTGCCGGACCAAATGCACCTGCCACGATATTGACGAAGAGACCTTCCGCGCTGCCTGCCGCGCCGGGGCTCACAACGTCAAAACCTGCTTCAGATCCATCGGATGCATGCCGAAATGCAACAACTGCATTCCGCTGGTGAGAAGTGTGCTGAGCGAGTTTCAAAACTCAGCACAGAACGACGTCGCTTTAGTGGCGGCGAAACTGCAAGCTTCAAAAAGTGAGGATACATATGAAGCAGATGTTCAAGACCAAAATCGCCCACATGCTGGACAATGGCGACAAGCTGGAGCTTGAAGCCTTCGTCGAGGCAACGAGCCATGACGACGCCTTCGCGCAGGCCAAGGGCCGACTGAAGTCGGTCGTGACCGAGCTCGCCGGCGTTGCCGAAATCGAGATCGACAAGACCAAGGTCGAGCTCGGTGCCCACAAGCACCACTGAGGGTCAGGCATGACGATGCATGAAAGCAAAGTCCTGCTGAATTCCTTCTGGGATCTCTCCGTGGATGTCCAGCAGGCTGTGGCTCGGTTTCTCGTCGGCTCCAAACTCGGTGAAATCATCATCGCGAAAGCGCATGGTGTCACCGAGGTTGAGATCAACTACTTCCGCCACGGTGCGGTTTACAAGTTGATCTGGGACGACACCACCAAGAAGCTCCTTGGAGGCACGGAAGCTGTTGTCATCAACGAGGTCCTGTCCGGGTTGACCCCAGAGGCACGCAAGATTGTCGAAGATGGCGGACATTCGATCCGTCACATCAAGATCAAGCACGCCGACTTCGACGATCGCGAATATCTTCACGTCCAGTATCTGGGCGAAGATCGCCACATCACCGGCCGCAAGCTGGAGATGGACGGTCGCCAGTTCGTGAAGCAATACCGCGCCGCCTGAGACTTCAGGCCTTGAACAGAACCTCCACGTTCGCGTGGGGGTTCACCCGGATATTAGTGCGGTGAAGCAGCAGGCATCATGGTGTGCTTCTCTCAACACATTGCCTCCTGGGAAGGTGGTAGACGAGGGCGCAAAGCCGCACCTTGGCATGCTGCCGCCAATGACCGGTTTGGGCCGCCAGACGTCTTCCTCCTCGCGCCAATTGCTGTCATTGAGGCTGCAGCAAAACTCCCTATGCTGGCTGCGACGTCGCAAAAGTCAGGAAAACAAGGATCGCTTTATTCGGGATTTTTGCAAGAAGGCAGGCATTAGCGTTTAAGTTGCTTATCAAAGTCATTTTGCGATGACTGGATCGCGTCTCGATGCGTTCTCGCCCAATCCACCAGATCGACGACCATGGTGGCGAAGCTTCGCCCTCGGGTCGTGAGCGCATATGTGACCGATGGCGGGTTGGTGGCTTCAACACTTCTGGTGATCAATCCGTCGCGCTCCAACCGGCGTACGGTGAGCGTCAGCATCCGTTGTGTGATGCCATGCAGCGAACGCTCAAGGTCACTGTATCTGCGCGGGCCGGGAGCCAGTTCGGCGATGGTCATCACCGTCCACTTCTCACCCAAGCGGTCCAGAATAAGCCGCAAGCCGCAATCTTCGTGATCTGGCATGCCGCACGGCTCCAGCTCTTGCGGTGGGACTTTTTCTGCGACGAACATGAATGTGCCTCCTTATGCCCGGCGGATCATCACAATAGATAGATGCGATCTCACCAAAGAGGGCGCAATAGATGATACTGATTACTGGCGGCTCTGGCCAACTTTCCATCCTGGTCGCACAACAAGCCAGCGACAAAGGGCTGAATTTCCTCGTTGGAAGTCACAATGCTGCTGGCGACGATGCGGGTAGGCGGCAGATCGACTTCGACAATCCTCACTCGCTCGATTTCAGCGGCGTACAGACCCTCTTCATGGTCTCGGCCGGATATCAGGAAGACGACGTTGTCATCGCCCGCCACGATGCGGTGATTGGAGCCGCCGAGCTTCAGGGGGTTCGCCATATCATCTATACAAGCCTGACCGGGGCTGGCGACCATCTTGGATTTGCCCTTGCCCACCGCTGGACAGAACGGCGTTTGCAACAATGCACTCTTTCATGGACCATCTTGCGTAACGGGCTTTACGCCGAACTTATAGGGGCCCTTGCGGCCCCAGTTGCCGGCATCATTCGTGCGCCGTTTGGCGGTGGTCGAATATCGCCGGTAGCTCGCGAAGATCTCGCCAGCGCCGCGGTGACCGTTTTGTCTGACCCGACAGCGCATGCCAATATGATCTACGAGCTTGCCGGAACGCAGACCTGGTCCGTTTCCCAGTTGGCTGAGAAGCTGGGCGTCGAGTATTCACCTGAGACACTAGCTGAAGCGCGAAGCAAACTGTCGGTGCCGCCATTGCTACCATTCCAGCCCGCAATGCTAATGTCGATCTACTCCGCAACGGCCGCTGGTTTCCTAGAAGAGTACAATACCGATCTTCTGCGATTGATAGAGACCGTCCCGAGGGACACGCTTGATCTGGCTACGGCTGTGGCATCGGACGCGTCGCAACAATCCTGATGTGGGGCGGATGCTTTTCCGAAACTACCTCCGCCAACATGACGACAGGGCCTTGGCATACTCCACCCTGAAACGCAACCTTGCGGAGCAGTTTCCGTATGATGGTGATCGCTATACCTCGGAGAAACGTGCTTTCATTTCCGAGATAGTCTGCGCGGCACAGAAGGACATGGAATGACCGCTTTGGGCCGAAGGCTGACTTCGCTCGTTAGAGTGTCATTTCGCCCTCAGCCTGAACCGACCCCAACCTCTTCTGACGGAAGATAAGGCGCCGCTGCGAAGCGGACGCCTGAGAGCTCGCGCCCCTGAACAGCCGCGCCTCACGCTCGATCCCCCGCATCGCGTCGAACCCGGACTAACCGGCAAGATTGGGCGGGGGCATTTTCCTTCGCAGAGCAGCGAGAAGCAGGTCTAGATCCCGATTTGCAGCCACCGCCAGCATGAGGTTGTCAGCAACCTCTGTAATAGCGGAGAGGACTTCCGTATCCTCCCGACCTCGGCGCATGGCATCCTCTACCAGGTCCTGCAAAACAGTCTCCACGGCCATCTGACACGCGATGTAGCGGCTTTCGTTCTTTTCGGGTGGCGCTTTTGGAAAGTCTGTCATCTTCCAGCAAATATGCTCCCTACGGACGCGTGCAAGGCCGCGGTTTCGGGATCACGACGGATAGGCCGCACCCTGCAGGGCAGGGTGCGGCTGTACCTCACTGAGGCTTGTTGTCGTTTCCGGCCTTGCTGTTGAGCTCGACTTGATAGCTGAACTCGACCTTGGCGATGAGCGGAAGCATCACGGCGATAGAGAACCGAAGTTGGCCCTTATGGGACAGCTTCGCGATTTGCCGGTTGATGAACTGGCGAAGGCGACGGCCGGTTTTCTGGCAGAAGGTTACGAGCGTTTTCATCAGAGGTTCCTCCTTAGTGGTTGTGCGTAATTGCGAAGATCGAATACGGCTGGAACCGCCGAGTGCATCGCGTAGTGATCGCAACGGAGCGAAGCGGAGAGGAGAGGAGAGGAGAGGAGAGGAGAGGAGAACCCTTTAGGGTTGCACGCTAAGGCGGGGCCTGCCGTATCGTGCGCAGCATTAGATTGCGTACGGCCACTAAGGAGCGGCCTGAAAACGCGGCCTTCGTAGCCCCGGCCGTCGCCTTTGCCTTCAACCGGCAAATCGTGATCCGGCCGCCAGGTCGGATCTCCATCGCCGTGATGCTGCAGCGGTGGTTGAGCTCGCGTCGGCGCTCCTAGCCGGAAACGACAACAAGCCTCAGTGAGCCGTCCCGCTTGCGGGGCGCGTCCGTCGTGAGGGGGAAGGGGAGTTTGAGGGGAGGGGCCGAAGGGGGCTCCCCTCATAGCGGTTTGGGTGCCGCTCGATGCGGCGCTCAAACGCTCCTATGCCTGAGCGGCGTCGCGCTTGCGCAACAGAAACCGCTTCAGGCTCCATCCGGCTCCCAAGATGTAAGGTGGCCGCCCAAGAGAGTAATGCCCGCAATTCAGCCGCAGCACGCTCACTCTGGCTCCGGAATCCTTCAGCCTCCGTAGCAGGCGTTCTGACAGGTCCGGCAAAACAACCGTGTCCCTCGATGCCAGTATGACATGAAGCTCGAGGCCTGGCCGCGCCAGCTTGTCTTCATCGTTCTCGAGATTGAGAGGTGCCCACGCTCTTTGGAGCAGGGCGGGCGTAAGGTGCGGCTCGAGGCTCTTCCGGATCGAACGGGTTGCGCGCCCGGTCCATACCATTTCGGCAAGGCTTCCTGCCGTGAGGAAGAGTGACGCCCGAGAAACGGCGGTCTCATGCGCCGCGACCAGTCCGGCTATCCAGGAACCAAGACTCATCCCGAGGACAGAAACATCCCGATACCCCTCGCGCTTCAGCCAGCGGATAAGCTTGCGCCCGTCCCATACAGCCTGTCTGACGGCCTGCACCGTTCGGCCGAGATTGGCGCTGAGCATGTAATCGGCATAGAGCGAGCCCGGACGCTTGCGCTCCAAGTGGTAAGGCATGGCGATCTCGATAACTGTGATCCCTTGCCAGGAGAGGAACCCGGCAATCTGCCGGTTCCGACTTTCGGCGTTCCAGTGATGGAAGATCACCACCGCCTGATCGCGTTTTCCGCTCTCGGTGATCCTGGCCCACACGATGTTGTTTTCAGCAACATCGGTTGCAACGTCTGAAGGGAATTTCAGCCAGCCATCCCGAAGCTCAAAGGTTTGGTCGCCGGAATCAGGCGGCTCAAAAAAGTCCGGGTCAGCGGCGGCCGTTTCCGCGAGAACGCAAAACTCCTCTACCGTTTCAGCCGCCCCCATGCCGGGAAATGCACGATCGGCGTCCAGAATGAAGTCCGTGATCTTCTTGGCCTCTTCGCCGCGCTGTGCGCGACCCTCGTCCCAACGATCCAGCCAATTATGAAACATGGCTGTCGCCTCTTATCTCACGGACACGCCAAGCTGGCTCAAACACCGGATCAAATAGACCATAGGTCGCAATGAGTGCGGTAACGATCAGCAAAACAGAGAAACCATCGAACGCGTCGATCAACATGTATGAGACGAAAAGCAAACCGATCACCGCAGACATCTTCCACAGGGGGGAACGAAGCCGCCGATCATCCCCCAAGCGGATTGCTCCATACACAAAGACGCTGCAGGTCGAAAGCACGACGAGCAAGCTGCTGTAGTGTGTGGGCATGATGTAATCGAAGGTCCTATCTCCATCGTCGTAATCTGCCAGCGCAGCCCAGACATCGCGGACCAGCCATGTCACGAAATCCGGGCCTTGCGATGCAAGATAGGCACTTTGTGCCTTCATGCAGATGGCGGCAAGGACGACGAGCACGGAACATCTGAAGACCCCGCGCATGATCCGCAGACCGATTTCACTGGTGTCCGGCCAGGCTCTCTGCTCGCCAAGGAGTTCAGTTCCGCGTTTAAGCTTCCATAGATCATGGATGATGGTATGCAGCAGGATCAGGCCAGCGAACAGCAGGTAGAAGCTTGTGGACATGTAGAGATAGGCAAGGGCGGTAAATACGATTGCCGCCGGCGTCGATAGGATATCCGGCCTGATGATACCGATCGTCCCCCAGCTTGGGGCAAAATCCTGCGCTTGCTCAAGCAGAGGGATAAGCTGCACGCCGATCCATTGCACCACGCCCGCGAATAGTATGCAGATCAGGAAAACTGCCCAATAGGTCTGTGAGTTGGCCTGCAAATGTAGCGTCCAGGCGTCACCGCTTCTTACACGATCAGCCTCCGCCAGTAGCCTGAGGCGGCCATCATGCTTCCAGAAACCCAGAAGCTCGATGACGACGGCGAAAAACAGTGGCAACAGCACCATGAACAGGAAGGTCCAGTTCGGTGCCCAGAGGAAGCCAACCTGCTTCTCGATACCATCCGCGCGCACATAGGTGATGCTGTGGATCCCCAAAATGTAGGAGAGGAATCCGAGGGCGGACGAACCGGCGAAGATCCAGGCCGGCAAGTTCAGATGTGATCCGTGCGAGAAAATCGCCTCGGTCTTAATTGCCAAACCCCTTGGCCGCTCCGCTGGCATGGTTTGAAGGTCCACCGAGACGACGGGCGTTAGAGGAACCTGGTTTTTTTCTGGCGCTGACGTGTCAGGCACACGCAGGGCAGTCGCAGTCGAGCCGCCGGTCTTCTTTTGATCTCGCCGCCTGGCGGTCAGGCGCGCTTGGGCCGAGCTGAGCTCATTCAGCCAATCATTCGTCGCCTCGCGATCGTCGCAACCGAAGATGCGTGCCAGCCAGCGAATGTTGGCCGGGCTGATGCCTTTGTCATTCTCCTGAAACCAGAGCTGGACGGTGCGAAGATCCACTCCGACACGGTTGGCGTCGATCTTTGAGATGGCATCCGCCAGTAGCTCCGGCGTCCACGGGCCTTGGGGAAAACCGTCTTCACCTAAGGGGCGTCCGGCACCCGCAGCAGCCATTTTCTTGAACAGTTCCTTGAAATCACTTCCATCCGCCGGCGGTGGAACAAAAATCTTACCGTTTTTTTCCAATGACTTACAGCCCAAGATTTCGTCTTGTTTCGTATCCTATCGTGCGTTGTGGACGATTTGATGGTCTGAGACGATCCCCAATGCAACTAGATCGGTGAGGCATCCGCCATGCTACTGTCGTCATCCAGTTCGCGTTCGTCCTGTGAAGCAATTGCCGCTCGATGCACCAAAACGGCTCCGGGATTGTCCACGCCCAGCAAAGTGGGAACGGAGATCGCAGCTGGTGCGACAGGAGAAAAATCCTCGCTTCGTGAGCTGATCGATCAGCATTCAGCGGCAGTTCAAGGGGGGAAAGAGGCAAAGGCGAGCCGTCAGGCAATCATCAATTATGAGCCAAAAGGCGACGGTGAAGCATATCTGAAGCTGACCTATCTGGCCGGTTATCTGATCGCGACCAAGAGCTCATTATCTATCCAAGAGCTGAAGTCGATTTCTGAGAACTCTGGCGCTTGTGGACGCCCCTGACGTTCCGATCCCGGCCTCGCTTCAGCGGCAGCAATTGGGCGGGAGGGGAGCCGAGGGGAGGGGCATGGGCTCCCTTCGGGCGGACCGCAGCTCGCTCGATGCGGCCAGGTTCGCAACGTCCAAAACGATGACGGGGCCGGCTCTTTCGAACCGACCCCCCAACAAAAACGTCAGACTATTGTCAGCGCAACAAGCCCAATCGCTCGCCAAGGCTAGGCGGTGTCGGCGTGACCGCCTCCTTTGTCATGGCGATGATAGCGTTCTGTGACAGCCCTTCGATCTCATAGCCAAAACGGCGCGCGCTCTCGATGATCGATTCAAGGCTTGGGTGTTGCTCAAGAAGCGTCCCGAACCACAGCGCATATTCGTCGGTTTCCTCATCGGGAAACGCCTGCAGAAAGAAGGTGCGCAACGGCGGATCATAGCCGATTACGGCATTCTCGTCAGTCTCTCCGTCGGTCTTCACGGTCACTGTGTAGCGGCTCAATAGTGTCCCTCCTGATGTCGGGCCGCATCGAAATGCGGCCAAGGTCCTATTTGAACAGCGGCATTGTGCCCTTGTTGGTCAGGTTGGCGCGGTCGGTTTCAAAGCGGTAGCCGTCCCAATCCTTCCATGCTTCCCAACCTGTCGCGGTGGCGCGTCCGTACCAGACGCGCACCCTGACCTTATTGTTTCCAAGGTACTCGACAACCTCAACCGTATGGCTCCCTCCTAAACCGGAGGGCGTGTCGAACACCTCAACGCTTCGGCGCTGGCTTTTGCTTTTCATCGCTTCACCTCCAACAACCGGAAATGGGCTTTCACCAGCTGGCGGCGCTGCGCGTCGGCGGCACCGCCGCCGAACATGGCGTCGCCTCGGCAGGAAAACTCCATGACTGTAAAAATCTGCTCATTCATGTGGGGATCCTCTGTTCTCCGGGGCTGATCAAGCGGCGCTGTCGCCGCTGATCGATTTCAAGACGCACTTGGCCGCATAGCGTCCGGCCTCATTCAAGTTGCGCTGCCAAGCCCCCTGCGAAGGGGACCAGCGGAACCCGTGAGATTTCAGGGTGAGCCGCGTCTGTTCGTCCGGCTTGCCGGGGAACAGCAACTGAATGCGGGCCATGTCGGTATTTTCCTTGACCGTGACGGCTCCTGCCTCCGTCTCGACGTCCTCGGCACGGTCGCCGCGCTTCTTCATCGCGGCAAGCGATGCGAGGCGAGTTTGCATGCGGCGCAGTTCGGCGCGGGTGTTGGTGGTGGAAAAGCCGCGTCGGTTCTGCCACGAGGCAAGGGTAACGCCACGCGATGCCCTTTCCTCGTCCATGCCGGTTTCGGCCACCACACGGGCCAGAATGTCGGCTTCGCTCGCCTGATCCTTCTCCATCCGGCGAATGATGACATTCGCCCGTTTCATCCGGTCGATGGACAGTGCCAGGTCTTCGATCCGCGAGGCGATGCGCTGCATGGCGGTCGGATCACTGGCCCGGATCGGCTCGTCATCGGTCCCGTGGGGAAACGCCTTGCGCTTCACTGCTTTTTTCGCAGTCGCGATATGGGCTGAGATGTCAGCACGGCGGGCGTCTGAGACTCGCATCCGCTTTTCATTGCGGGCGACGGGAAAACGCGCAGGTCCGGTGATGAACCAGTTCATGCAACGGCCTTCCGCTGCCCAATACTTGGCGGTGATCTCGACATGACGACGGGCAAAGGCCTCTAGTTCAGCATCCGGCAGTGGGAGTTTTGCTTGCTCCCACAGCTCCACCATGTAGGCGGCAAAGCCGTTCAGACGCTCTGCCAGCCCTTCCAGTTCGGAAAGGGTGCGCCGCTCCGGAAAATGTGTGAGGGCATGGAAGCTATATTCGATGTCCTTCGCCGCGATGTTCGCGGCAAAGGTTCCGGCGAGAATGGACAGGGTGCGGTCCTCGACAACAGCGATGATCATAGGACTACCCCCGCCATGACGGTTGGGTGAGTGCGGGTGATACGGGTCTGGAACCCGATCAAGGCGCCGCCCAGAATGACCCCATTGGGGGAATGCTCGTCTGCCTTGGCAAAGACCGGATCAAGAACCGGCTTGCAGACGTTCAGGCGGGCCGCTGCTTCCTCAATGCTGATCTGCGGCGGTAGGACATGCGAACCGTCCAGGCTGGCAAGAACGATCTTTCCAGCCAATGGCTGCGGGTAGCCGTCAAAGACGGTGAAGGCGGTCAAGCCGTCCCGCAAACCCTCCTCATCGACGATAAGAACGTGGTTCGTGTCGAATGGCACCACCTCGACAAGCTGGCATCCAATCAGCCCGTAGGTCTGAGAGAATGCGCTAGGTGCTGCGACCTCTGTGGCTTGAATGGTCCCGGCTTCCGGGTCCAGCAGGTAAACGGTTGCGGTTGTGGTCATAGTTCTCACCCTTTCTCCAATTCCGCGAAGCAGTCTTCTCATGCCCATCGTGGGCAGGAGCCCCGCTCCTGTTCCCGAGTTCGCGCGGAGCAGCGGGGGAGAGGGTGGCAAGGGGATAAAAACGGAGGGGGTTCGCCCGCCCGAGGCCCAGCCGAAAGGGCGTCGTGTCAACGGCGCTCCTGCACAAAGCGCTGCCCCAAAGCTGCGCGAAGGAAGGACGGGGAGACCGTTTTTTTCCCTTGTGAGGGAGAGGGGGCGGCGCTCCGCTTTCCCTCATCAAAGAAACAGACAGGACGCCTCCGGCGTCACTGCTTTATCCTGGCCTAGGCCGGCAAACCGCTGATGCTGATGACTGTGAAGAGCTTTGGGAGAGTGGAAAGGCCGCCCCGATACGAGGCAGGGCGGCCTCCGTAGGCACATGACAGAAAAGAGCTAGAGATCTGCCACGACCTGACCTGATAAGCGGGCAATATGGGTCGATTGCGGAAAGCTGTAAATGTTCCGAACCGATTTCTGCCCAGGATGTATGTGATTGAAGGCGAAGCCGCAGCGCAACCGATCGTTACCCCAATGGGCGGAGACAGCGCCTGCTGGCTCCGTGCCGAAGGCATAGAGCGGGGTCGCCAAGCGATGCGCCAAAGCAGCGATCCAGGGTAGACTTTCGAGGCACCATCTTTAATTGTCCCGGAGGAACAACGATGAAATTCCAGTGTGGTTGGCGGCAATGGCAGGTTTCGGACTCGAGCAGTGGGTGAGTGATCTCGGACTTGAACGCGTTGACGACCCAAGTAGAGATCATTCGATCTATCGCAAACGGCTCGACGGAAAGATCATCGACCTCAAGGAACTGGATCTGCTTGTCGCGCGAAGGCTCCGTCACCTGCGAACCGACCGACAAATTGCGCAAGCCAAAGTCGCGACCCTCCTGGGCGTAAAGGAGGCAACCTACGCCCGCTATGAAAACGCCTCATCCTTGATGACCGTCGGACGCCTGCTCCACGTTTTCGAGGTCCTCGATATTACTCCGGAAGAGTTCTTCGATCCTTTCATCAAAGAACGGCCCCCTCAATCCGAAGGCAACTCACAGGAAGCAGAGAGAAACAAGCTGATGGAAGAAACGGTCGGCCACCTGCAGGAGCTCGACGAAACGGCCTTGAAGATGGTGCATGACCTTGTGCTTGCCATGGAGCCCCGGACGATCGAGAAGCAGAAAGGGAATGGCGCGGCGAAAGCCGCGCCATAACTTGCACTCAATGGGTTGGCTCTGGTTTTCGCCGCGCGCCGGCCGCCATTGGCGAATAGCCGGCACTCATGCGGCGTCCTTCCCCCCATCTGGCGAAGACACCGCTCGGATCGATCGGCGCCAGTCCGAGATCCGAGGCAGACAATGAAGAGCATCGGAGCTTTCAGCATAGCGCCGCCCCTCCTTCAGGGGGCGGGAAAGCGGGAATTCTCGACACGGTTTTGACGGATAAAGGGAAGCCGCAGGAGGCTTAGCATAGCGCCGCGAAGCGGAAGCCGGGACCGACTTCCCCCGCCAAAACCGTTTCCTTAGATTCCACAGTGACAGGAAAGGTGATGCAATGACCAATGCTTTTGACCAGGCACTGCAAAAGGCAACCGGCGGCTACCCAGTCGATACGTTGATCGTAACCAAAAATGAAGATGGCGAACCCGAAGTGTCCATGTTCGTCCTCGATGCGGACAATCAGCTGCTTCACGTTTCCTATGACCCAGAGGGCGGTATCATATTCAAAACCGCTCAACAGGACGAGCTGCTATTCTCGCGTCAACTCCTTGAGACCATCGCGAAGATGCAGGTCTCGGCGGACAGAAGATGGAAAGAGCTTCAGCGTCATTGGGTGGACGACAAGGCGACCTGAGAGGGCTTCGAACACCTTCTCGATACACCAAGTATTCAGTGAAGCGAGCGCGTCGGCTCCGGCAGCAGCTTTAGCATCTGCTTTACGACCGTTCGCAATTTTCTCCAGTCTCGTAGATCGCCTTCGTTCACGCGCTCCTGGATCGCTGTCAGAATCCATCCAACGCAGGCTATATCGTCTGCAGCGCGGTACTCGTCCGATCGATGGAAGCACGCGACGATGCGAGGCCGCGCGCCTTCCTCGGTCTTTGGAATCTGCGAAACCAGATCCTGCGCTTCTCGATAGGCATTTGCCACACGTTTGAGGTCGTCTGGCCCGGCTTGCGTGATCATGCCGACGGTCCACATCAGCGTGTTTGACAGGTGTTCCACTTCGTCAGTCATGGCGATCCTTATTCCTCTCCATTGTGACAACGCCTCAAAAAGTTAACACCACGCGGACACTCGCGTCAGGTGCAAATCTGCAGATTAGGCTCGCGTCATGTTACATCTTGACTTCTAGCGTCCCATACGTTCCCTGTTTGTTCCTTTCATTCCGTATCACGAAAGGACCAGTTTGAAATGCTCGCCGGCCTGAAAATCGAGGCAGAAGTCTATGTGCCTCTCATGCTCCATGGGTTATGCGCCGGCTTTCCGTCACCCGCAGATGACTACATCGAAGAATCGATTGACCTCACAAAGCTCCTGATCCGGAACCCGCCGGCAACCTTCTTGTGGAAGGTCGACGGCAATTCGATGCGAGACGCGGGAATCTTCCACGGGGATTTGATCGTGGTCGACCGCAGCCTGCGCCCGGTCGACGGCGATATTGTCGTAGCGACCGTACATGGCGAGCGGTCGTTGAAGCGGCTGCGCATGACAGGTGGTCGCCCGCGGCTGATGTTCGAGAATTCGGACATGCCGCTGTTCGACCTTCCGGAGATCGCAGAAGTCGAGATCTGGGGCGTGGCACTCTGCAACGTTCATTGGCTGCGACCGAGGAAAAAGGTATGACCTCCTTCGCGCTGATTGACGGCAACTCATTCTATTGCTCCTGCGAGCGCGTCTTCGACCCGTCAATAACCAAGCGCCCGGTGATTGTTCTGTCCAACAATGACGGCTGTGCCGTTGCCAGGACGGCGGAGGCCAAGGCGCTCGGCATTGGCATGGGCGAACCCTACTTCAAGATCCGCGATCTCTGTCGTGACAATGATGTGGCGGTCTATTCCAGCAACTACACCCTTTATGGCGACATGAGCGCCAGGCTGAATGCGATCTATCGGCAATGGTCTCCGGATGTTGAGGTCTATTCGATCGATGAAAGCTTTTTGGATATGACCGACATCAGGCCCGCCGATCGCGTCGCCTTCGGCCGCGATCTTCGGTCCACGGTTCAGCAATGGACCGGGATCCCGACCTGTGTCGGCATTGGCCCGAGCAAGACCCTGGCGAAGTTCGCAAACCACGTTGCAAAGAAGAGCCCGGAGCTTGGCGGCGTCTGCGACCTGACAGATGCAGCCGTTCGGCAACGCTGGCTCGATTGCGTAGAGGTTGGGGAGGTTTGGGGCGTTGGCTCGGCATCAGAGCGAAAACTATTCGGCCTGGGCATTGAGACGGCCGGCGACCTGGCGCGCGTTGATGCGCGGCTCGCTCGCAATCTTCTGAGCGTAGTGGGGGAGAGGACGGTTCTGGAGCTGCAGGGCATTTCATGCCTGCCGCTTGAAGACGTGCCGCCACAACGAAAGGGCTGCGCCGTGACCCGATCCTGTGGAACGCCGGTTACGGACCTGGCCGGAATGCTCGAGGCAGTCGCGGCCTATGCGATGAGGGCAGGAGAGAAGCTGCGCCGGCATAGTCTCGAGGCGACACATATGGCGGTCTTCATGCATACGTCGCGCTTTAACTCGAAGGACAAACCGCACTCGGCTCAAACGACAGTCCATTTTCCCGAGGCTTCGAACGATACTTTTGATCTGATCCGGGCTGCTCAGAGCGGAGCGCGCAAGATCTTCAGAGACGGCCATCGCTACGCAAAGGCCGGCATCATCATGAACGATCTGGTGCGGGCGGCGTCACAGCCTCGGCCCCTGTTCGATGCGCGGGACCGTGACCAGTCGCAACGGCTGATGACAGCCCTGGATGCGGTCAATGGGAAATTCGGGCGTGGCTCGCTTATCCCGGCCTCGGCCGGCATCAAGCGCGACTGGCAAACGAAGTTTGACCGTCCATCGCCGCGCTACACCACTAATATCAAAGAACTGCCCGTAGCCGTGGCGCGCTAGAAAACGAAGAAGAAGCGAGGGATTTGGATGAGCCTGCCTCGGCTGAAGGATTACCGGGCGGAAAAGATCGACGTCGAGTGCCGGCGCTGCGACCGTTACGCCGCGCTCGATCGGAAAGCATTGGTGAAGAAATACGGCGCCAGCTGTCAGTTCGTCGACCTCAAGCGCGCCCTCGCGCTTGGGTGCGACCGTAGGGGGGCAGATCATTGTGAGGCGCGGTTTCCCTGCCTGCTGAGGATCGGCGTTCTGATAGATCGTGGTTAGTCACCGAAAACGCCGGCTCGCAGGATAAACACAATGCCCAAGCCTAAGAACGGCAGAGAGTAGGCGAGGGCACCTGGATACCTCCATGGGGCCGGGGGAATGTTGCTACATCCGCCCGCGCCGTTCAGACCACAACTGAGGCTCGCTACAAAGTACCACAAGCCGACTGCAAACAGGCAGATGGCTATTCCTGAGAATAGAAAGACGCGCTTGACCATAGCGCGACAATACCCAAGGCGCCGGCATTGGACAGAGCCGCCCTAGTGGGGCGGCTCGGCGCTGATCAGCGCATCGCATGCGGCCTCTTCTTCGGCAAGCTTTGCTTCGGCCGCCGCCAGCTCGGCTGCGATCTGCTGACGCTCGGCCTGGTCGATTGACGCTGCAAGTTCGGCGCGCAGTTCGTTGATGTGGTCGTAAGTGGTCATCGTCGGCTCCTTTGAATGAAAACAAAGGTGCGGGACCGACAAGGGAGGGTTCGGGTCAATGACCGCCAGAGGCGGCCTGCGGGGCGTGGGGGAGCCGATTTCGTTGCGCAGCGGCGAAATTGGGGGAACCGCGCATCATTGACGCGAACCCTTCCTTGTCGGTGTAATTGGGTGATGTTGAGAGAGAATAAACCTGTCCGTATTCGTCGGCACCTTTCTTTCGGAACGTGTGACTCCGCTCGGCGTTTGGGCGGCGGAGGGAGAAATATGGTGGACAATTCTCATGTATTTAGGCAGCTGGCCTGCGCAGGCCCATGTGAAGCATCAGCCGATACCGAATGATGATCGGACTGCTTCCCTCCTGGAACGGCTGTCTCAGGCTGAAGCTCGCAGCACCGCGCCGGAAGAGAAAGACTTTCAGAACGGAAATGCAGATTGAGCGGCTTGCAGGCCGCCTGTCGCTTCCCCATATGGAATCTTGATTGACACAGCGGGTCCTCCCAGCCGCCGCTTCGATCGTTCCCCTCTGGAGGCTTAGACCTTCACACCTCAAGGGCCGCGGCTTCCGCTGGCCCTTTTTCTTTCGCGCCAGGCTGTCAGCCGCAGGTTGCCCGCGTGACCAGTCCCGTCGCGGGATCTGTTTCAATCGTCACCCGATCCTCTCTGAAGTCCTGGGTCACCATATCGCCGGGTTGGATCTGGCGAACCGTTTTAGAGCCGGTCAGCTGCATCGCATCTGCGTCCGTTGGCTTTTCCTTGCCGACTAGTCCTTGTGCGGCTTCCACATTACACTGACCTTCTGCCGGGGATGAAACGCCATCCGCGCTGCAACCAGATGAGGCCAGAGCCACACAGGCGGCGACCATAGGGACGGAATAAAACGGCGACTTCATCGGGAATCTCCTTGCTCTGAAGCTCCTACAAGGAGTTCAGAATTGGCTTTTTCGTGTCACTGCCGTCATAGCGAGATGAATTCACCTCGCGGCCGACACGGTAAAACTCAAGCTGGCTGTCGATCTGGTTTTCAAGAAGGAAGGCTTTCGTGTCAGCACCCTGAACAGACGCATCCAACCAGATCTCATAGGCAGATGGATCCAGCATGATGGGCATCCGCGTATGAATGTGAGCGATGTGGTCGACGGCCGGTGCAGTGATCATCGTGCAGCTGGTGACGCCTAGCTTGTCGTTATGCGCCCATAGTCCCGCGAAGGAGAAAGGCTTTCCCTCGGGGAGCTGCAACAGCCATGGGTCTTTCTTTCCGTCGTCTTCGCTTGTGGTCCATTCGAAATAACCGTCAGCCGGAATGAGGCAGCGCTTCGACTTGAAGGGCTCTCGGAATGCTCCTGAAGTGTCCACGGTCTCGATCCTTGCATTGAACATCGCGGCCTTCGGCAATTCCTTGGCGAAGAACGGCACGAGCCACCAGCGCCCGTAGTCGATTTCGAGCTCGCCAGCTTTGTCTTTGTGGGCAAAATAGACGCTCTGTGTCGGCGCGATGTTGTATCGCGCCGGCATGTTCGACGGAGGAGGCGTGTTGTCGTGAATGTTGTAGAGGGCGTGGATCTCGCCCCATGTCATCGTGTTGGTAAACCGTCCGCACATTAGGTGCCCCTGTCTCCTGGATCTGAAACCTCCGGCCGCAAGCGCACGCACTAGAAAGCCTTGTCACGACAATTACGGTGATGGACTAAAGTTTCAACGGCAGGGCGTTCTCACTCGGCGCAATAAACGAGACCTGATCAGGGTCGGGTGCGAGGGGGGCAGGGGCAACGTTCAAGCCTGACCACGCCCCGACTCTCCTTATATCTTGCTTCTACATCAATAGCTTAGCAAAAGTCAAATAGGGCAGAATTATGGAACCTTGCTGAAGTTTTGTGCGATCGCGCTGAACTCAGTCCTGCGGATCTGCTTCATCACACCCGTCCCCTTGAGCTCATCAGGAATTTGGCTCGCAAAGGTCTTGGAGGATCCCGGTGATCCGGCAGCGCGCTGAACGTGAGGATTGAGATATGTCTCCCAAGGTATGTCTCAGCTAAAGGCCGCTTCGATCTCGCAGGCAAGTCGCTCAGAGGCCGCAACATGCGCGGGCTGCAATAGCGGATGCATTTCCGAGTTATGCCGCTGGACGGTATTATTTTGACTGCCGGCTCAACATTGTTGGACACGCCATTTCAGGTTTTGAACAGACCGGCCATGCCATCGGATGCAATGATGCCCCCCCGAGATGCGGAGCAACGAGTTGAGGGGCGGTTATGGTACCGCCAGCTCAATCGCGCAGATCTTCGATCAAAAGGGATACCGGCGAACGTAGTGCTGCGTTATTCTGCAATATCCCAATCTTAGCCGGAGTGGCACCCGACCGCTCCAAGAACACTGTTGCTCGGTGGTTGCGGACTTCGTGCATAATAGCATCGTATCGAAGTATCAGAGGAAATACGGCCTCTGACGAAGAAAGTTGGACTACCAACAACCGGTATTCGCCAAAATGATCGTCAAACGCTCTCTCAATCCGAGCTGACAACACCGAGAACTGAACAATATCCTCTTGTAAATCGGCCACAACGAGATGGTTCATCAGATAGTTGGAAATGCGCTGTACCTCTGATTCCGAGAGCGTAGGCAAATCCTGATCGAACGCGACGTCACCCAGTTTGTCAAAAACAAGATTTAGCTCTTCGAGCGGCACGGTAATACGCAAATCCACACGATCGCCCGCGGGTTGAAAGGTCAACGAGGTCCCAGGAAGACCATGCGCCAGAAGCGCTTGTCCCCATAGTACGAGCCCGAGCAAAAGAGCCATTCGCACAACACTTTTCATCGGGCTCACTCCGTATTCCCGCCGTAATCAGCGGACTTGTCACGCCAGACAGAATGGGGGTGGATCCCGGGAACGGACCTTCCGGGCTGCAAGGAAAACTCGATCCAAACCGACGGGCCGTCGATGCGGACGTAATCGTTCTCCGCATCAACCGACCGAGTTCCGGAGAAGCCAAGGAATGTGTCGTCAAGCTCGGCCTTGTACTTGGCCATAATCGCCTTTGCGCCGGTATCATTGACGTCGCGGACATAAGTTTCGATTGCAGCCAGCACGAGAGACTGAACCGTGGGCGTAGCTTCTTGCAATCGCAGGCCCTCCTGAACGGCCGGAATTGCATCGTCTTGCTGCGGACCAGCAAGAATGTTGGTGTAGGTGCCAGACAAAGTCGCCTTGCTGGCCTCCTCCTGCGACAATGCCTCCAGAGCGGCGGCGAAGGCGGCCCGCTCCTGTGCCATCGGCGCGTTCTTGCGGCCGTTCATCGTGAAGGGAGTAAAGGGCTCAACCCCGCGGAACGAGGGTGTTGCACCAACCATCTGACCATCCCGATAAGTGTTTGAAAGCGCAAAATGATGGCCGCCGAAGTAAAGTTGCCATGTCCCAGTTTCAGCAGGGCTACCAAGGAATGCTATATGAAAGTTTGAGGATGAAAAGCCAGCTTCACCTGTTTCCTCCAGGAGATAGTCGTCGGCGTTCAGCACCTGCTCGAGTTCGTCGTAACCTTCATTCGCCGCAAGGCTGGCGGCATCCTGTAGGATCGCTTTCACAAAAGCTAACTGCTCCGGGGTAAAGTCGCCAAGTGTCGGCCCAACACGCTCTTGAAATCCCATGGGCGGAAAATTCGACCAGAGTTTCGCCTCCGCCACCGTGTATGGGCGCTGCAGTTTTGCAAGCAACTCAGGCGATAGGCCTGATTTGAGCTTATCGGCCAAGCAAACCAACCGGCTATGGGAGGCTGTTGGGCCGCAATCTGTCACGGGCAAAGCGATTGCGCCTATGTTGATATTCGCATCGGTATAACCGGCCAGTGCGGCAGAAGCACCAAACCGGTGGTAGCCGTAGCCAATACTAATGCCGACCACGAGAATTCCGACCGAAATGCCCAGCTTCTTGTTCATCAGGATAAACTCCGATTCCGGTATGTAAGCTCGTTGCTATTCTTTACGAATTTTAAAGCAGACGAAAGTTGCACTTCACGCCTTGACCTGCCGGAACAACCAGTCGCGGATATGCTCTATGTCGTAGGCAATCCGCCAGGTGTTGACGTGGTTGGAACCGGGGCTGTCTTCCTGGCCTTCGAGATGCACCGTGCCGGTGGCGAAATGTGCATAGAGGATCGGCGTGCCGCCGGTCTTCTCCAGTTCCGCAGCCGCCGCTGAGAGGTCTGCGGGCGTCACCCGACCATTCCATTCAGCCCGTGAGACCTTGGCGCCTTCGGCTTCGAGAACCTGCATGATGGCGTTCTGTCCCGGATAGGCCTTGACGTCGCCGGCGCTGACCACGACCCACATCTTGTCGGTGGCGAGTGGCTTGCAGAGTTCCGGTGCCCATTGGCAGGCGACGAGGAAGGACGCGGCAAACAGGTCTGGATACTTGATGTTGATCGCGATCGACAGCATGCCGCCACCCGACTGGCCAGTCGTGTAGAGGCGGCTCTCGTTGATCGAGTACTCCGCCGCGACCGCCTTCACCAGCCCAACCACGAGGTCGAGATAGGGCGATTCGTCCGACTGGTCGTTGACGAACTGCTCGGGAAACTGCGGCGCCACGACAAAGCAGGGACGCTTTGCCTGCTCCGCCGGATCGGCCCAGATGACTGCGCCCAGCCCCTGCACCAGCGTGCGGTCGACCTCGGTCGAGGTCACGCCGGCGTCATGCATGAAATTGACCAGCGGATAGCGCTTCGAGGGATCGTAGTCGCGCGGGATGAAGAGATTATAGGCGAGCGACTTTCCGGTCTTCGCGTCGGTGTAGACGAGTGGCTTGAACTCGTCGACGATCAGGTTCTTCTGCGTTGTGTTGGAAACAGCCGTATCGTTTGCAGCGATCTCGTTACCGCCAACCGTCTTGACTGCCTTGGCCTGGACCACGCTCGCCTCGGCCTTCTTGTGAACGATATCGCGCTTCACCTGGATATAGGTCGGCGCTGCCGCATCCTCGGGGGACAATTCGACAATCACGAAACGGCCGTTGCTGCCCTCAGCGGAAAGATCTGCCGTCGTGTTGGCATAGACGCGCGTCACCGTGCGGTCGGCAACGGTAAAGGCGTCCGCAGACAGAGCGGCCGTCTCGATCTCCGAGCCGTATTCGAGCGCCAATGCCGTCAGCCGCTGACCATTGCCGAAGACCTGGGTGATGGCGGTCACCGCCTGAATGCCCACACCACCCTCGACGGCAAGGACAAGACGGGGCGTGGCAGTGGCAAGACCGAGGCCTGCAAGGCTGACGAGAAAGGTGCGTCTGTTCATGCTGTACTCCGAAGTCGTGGACGAGGCCGTTGCGGCAGTGGATCGAATGCCCATTGAACGCCACCTTCACGCGTTTCCGTCGCCGGCCTCAGAATTATTTTGAGAAGGCTCGCCTTTCTCCCGCCGCCAGCTGCGCCAGAGATGGAAGCCGGTCACGAGCACCACGGTGCCGAGCAGCACGATGCCGATCGCGTTGCCGATGAGCGAGGCGACCTGCGCGATCTGGCTGGCGAAGACATAGCCGAGCAGGCTGTAACCGCCGCACCAGCACACCGCACCGAGAACGGCAGCAAGCGTGAAGGAGGTCCAGGGCAGAGACAGTGCGCCTGAGAGGTATCCCATATAGGGACCGAGCGGGCTGAACACGGTGCGGCTCAAGAACACCGCCACCGGTCCCCGGCGGTTGAGTAGCCCCTCCGCCTTGCCGAACAGCCCTTCCATGCGCGGATGCCGCCGCAGCTTTGCCAAAAGCGGCGCGCCACCCTTGCGCGCCAGCCCATAGGCAAGCTGGTCACCGATCACGAAGCCGCCAAAGGCTGAGATCTGAACCTGCCACAGAACCAGATCACCGCTGGAGGCAAAGCCGCCTGCGGTCATGACAAGGATCGAGGATGGTACCGGCAACGCCAGGCACGACAGTAGCAAGGCACCCATGATGAGCCAAAGCCCATAGGTCGGCACGAGCCCAAGCAGAGTATCAGTCATGGTCGCCAACCCCAGCCTCACCGCGTCCGTGCTCCAGACCGGGCGACATGTCCTCGCGCCGATCGTGGTGCCGCCTCCGCTCGGCTTCGAGTGCGGCCTTGGCCTTGCGGATGCGCGCCTCAAGTTCTGGAAGCGTGATGCCCATATGCTCGATGACATCGGCCAGCGTCGGCTGCTTGTGGTCGGGCTCAAGCTGCATCTCACGAATGATCACCTCGCGGGGCAGATCCCAGGATTTCGCCACATAATAGGGGGACATCCACGGCGCGAGCGACTGCTCCTGATGGGCGGGATCGGAGAAATAGAGAAGTTCAGAGACGAAACGCACTCCGAACCAGCTGAGCCCGGCAAGGCCGATGACCAATACGGCAGTCGGCAGGGGATGCCGGGTCAGGAGAAATCGGAAGAAGCGCATGGTGTATCCAGGTGACCGTGATGGCGCTTCAACGGAAGGTCTTGCCGTTTCCGTCGCGGTTGCGTCGAAAAAGAGTGGTCCTCCGACGGAAAATCCTTTCCCCAGCGTTCAACATGCCAGTTCTTGTCGCCAACCTCCGTGAATGTTTATGGTGATCCTCTCGATGCTGCGGTGGGAACTCAGTCCCGCATGGTCCAGTCAGGCACGCCCGATGCCGGGTCTGCCTGCGATACGGTCGCTCGCGTCGGCGTCGACGGAGAAGAGGAACTGCGCCCGCTTGCAGGACGAAGATGCATCTCTGCTGAAGGCCTTCGCCACCGGCGATAACCGCGCGGCGCAAAAGCTCATCGAGCGGCTGGCGCCTCGGGTGCTTTCCCAGGCGCTTCGTCTGCTGGGCAACCGATCGGAAGCAGAGGATATAACGCAGGAGGCCATGCTCCGCCTCTGGCGGGCGGCCCCAACATGGCAACCCAGAGCGAAGGTCAGCACCTGGCTCTACCGCGTGGCAGCCAATCTTTGCCTGGACCGTCTGCGCGCCCGCTGCAAGATGGTTCCCATAGACGCCGTTCCGGGTGAAATGACCGCGGGCGATCCCGGCATTATCGCGTCGCTGCAACAGGAGGCGCGGCTCGATGCCCTGCGCCGGGCGCTGGCAGAACTGCCCGAACGCCAGGCACTGGCGGTGTCCTTGCGTTTTATCGAGGGGCTGGGCAATCCGGAAATCGCCGCGATCATGGATATCGGGGTCGAGGCGGTGGAATCGCTCACCGCGCGTGGCAAGCGCGCCCTGGCCGCTGCATTATCGTCAAAGAAGGAGGCTCTGGGTTATGCCGATGAATGATGACCGGCTGGACGCGCTTTTTGCCGATCTGCGCAGCATTGAGGCGGTCCCGTCTGACGTTTTGACAGCAAGGCTTGTCGCTGACGCAAAACGTGAGAGTGATGAATTGGCCGCTAAGCGCGAGCGCCTGGCAGATCGACCTACCCGCTTTTCCATCAGCCTGCTGGTCGAAGATATCCTCGGCCTGATCGGCGGATGGCGCCCCGCGCTTGGCATGGCGGCTTCATTGATTTGCGGCATCTGGTTTGGCGCGATCGGCAGCGATCCCGCGATGTTTCTGCCCGGCCTTGGCCTCGACCGGCCGGCGATCACCCTAGACCTGCCCGAAAACCCATCAGAACTCATCGCAACACCTGAAGGCATGACCGAGTAAATGACGAAACGGATCAGCAGATGACCGACAGATTGTCCAACCGCCTCGTCGAAGCCATCCCCTCACGGATGCATCGGCGGATCTTCATCGGCTCACTCAGCCTCAATGCCCTAATCATCGGCATCATGATCGGCGATGCCCTGTTCATCCACCCGCCACAGCCGCTGCGCTCGGTCGAGGTCTCGCGCAACATGCTGTTCGACGCGCTGCCTGCGGACGATCGCCGCCAAGTTGCCGAACTGCTTCGCCAAGACCCGAGCTTCCGGGATCTCGCCGAGACCAATATCGCCGATCTTCGGACCGTATTGACGGCAGAACCTTTCAATCCGTCTGCTCTGGAACGTTTGTTGTCGGAAAAGTCCGAGCGCATGGAGACTGCCGAGAGCGTGCTTCAGTCTGCCCTCGTTGCGCGCCTCGCGTCCATGACAGCCGATGGACGCCTACGCGTGGCGGGCAATCTCGGACGGCGGCCATGAGGCCACCGCGAAAGTTGAAATCCGTCCTCAAGACATAGGCTTTGCCTAACCACGTTCAGTTGCCCGCGCCGGTTGCCCGCTCAGATGACGTCTGCCATGCCTGCCATTCGGACAGCCGACTTGCATACTCTTCACCAATAGATGCTATGCCGCCTTTCCCGAAAAAGAGCCGAAGTGGCGGTTTTTCGTGATCGGCCAACTGAAGCAGTGACTCTACCGAAAAGACAGGATCGCCGGGTGGCACCTGCCCGAACATCTCTAATACCCCATCTCGAACGCGGTCGTAGTCGCTGATAGCTTTGGCATGACGAGCCGAAGAACCCGACCAGTCCGTGGCGTAGGGCATGGGTTCGACCAGCGTCACCTTGATACCGAAGTCCTTGACCTCGGCGGCCAGAGCCTGGCTCATCCCTTCGAGGGCCCACTTCGATGCGTTATAGATGCCAAAGAACGGGAATGCGGTGACGCCGCCGATTGACGAGACCTGAATGATGTGGCCGCTGCCTTGCGCTCTGAGATGCGGGAGCGCCGCTTGCGTGACCCAGAGCGCACCGAAGAAATTCGTCTCGAATTGGTCGCGGGCCTGGGTCTCAGACACCTCTTCGACCATGCCGAAGAGACCGTAGCCAGCGTTGTTGATGACAACGTCCAGCTGCCCGAAATGAGCAACGGCAGCGTCAATAGCGCGCTTTGCAGACTCGCGATCAGTGACATCGAGCGCAAATGGAAGAACCAGATCGCCGTATTGGTCGACGAGGGGGGTGAGCGTCTCGATGTTTCGCGCTGTGGCGGCCACTCGATCGCCACGGGACAGGGCGGCCTCAGCCCAGATGCGACCGAAACCGCGCGATGTGCCGGTAATGAACCAGACTTTTGATTTAGTAGACATGTTTGCCTCTCTGCAGCCCTCTTCTCTGAGGGCGATCAAGTTCGGGAGTTTCGCGAGGTGACTAAGGTTTCAGATGCTGCTCGAAAAATGCGTCGATCTTGTCGAACGGGATCTTGTCGTCCTGGTCGTAGAGATCGGTATGAATGGCGTCCTTAATAATCAGCAGTTCTTTCGGTTCGGCCGCTGCCTTGTAGGCATCCTCGCTGAAGTAGCGGGAATGCGCCTTCTCCCCCGCGATCAGCAGAAGGGGACGCGGTGAGATCTCGGCAATGCGGGTCAGTATCGGCATATTCACGAAGGACAGCGGCATGGTGCCGGTAAAGGCGCCTTCTGAATTCAACGACCGTTTGTGAAAACCACGCGGGGTCTTGTAGAAATCGAAGTACATCCTCACAACTGGATCCGTTACACCATCGAGCGTGTCGGGCAGGAAGCTCGGGCCTGGAGCCGTGGCGCCATTCTTCGCGTCCACCCAGCGCTGCTGACTGATGTGCTCCAGCATGCCTGTGCGCCCGGCGAGATCCATCTTGTCGTAATAGCCCTGCGCCATCAGGCGGGAGATGTCGTACATGCTGAGGGCGGCGACAGCCTTGATGCGCTTGTCGACCGCCGCGGCATTCAAGGCAAAGCCACCGCCACCGCAAATCCCGATCACGCCGATGCGGCTCTGATCCACATTGGGAAGCAGACCGATGTAATCGACGGCGGCGCTGACATCTTCCGTATTGATCTCGGGCGACGCCAGATTGCGTGGCTCGCCGCCGCTCTCGCCTGTGTAGGAGCGGTCAAATGCGATGGTCGCGAAGCCGCGCTCAGCCATAATCTGCGCATAGCGACCTGAGACCTGCTCCTTGACAGAGCCAAACGGACCCTCGACCACCAAGGCCGCAAGCGGCTTGTTCCCGCGGTCCTTCGGCAGATAGAGATCTGCTGCAAGGGTGATGCCATAGCGGTTTGTGAACGTGACCTTCTCGTGGTCAACCATACTACTTTTTGGAAAAACTTTGTCCCACGCGTGAGTGAGTTGTACGGCATAGCCAGGAGTGATCACCGAAGCATCTTCAGCCCGCAATGGTTCGGCGAGCAAAGCGAGCATCAGGCAGCAGCCGGCAAAACCGGTCCAAAAGCGTCGCAGAATGCCAAAGCCTAAGTCGACGCCGGTCGCAAAGGAAAAAGTGTCGAACAGCTCACCGATTGCGCGGCGAGGGTCGAAAGGTGGGAGCCATTTGAGCATCGTCTAATTTCTTTCATCGGAGGGATCGGTTGGCGGTGGATCGCTCGGCGGAGAGGCCGCCGCGAGGCAACGGTTGTGTCCGCGTTTGTCGCTCATCAAGACAACAGCTTTGTCAGCCCCCCACGGTGATCGGCCAACCAAGCTGAAAAGGACTTTGGGTGCTTGCCGGTCAGGTGGTGGAAATCCTTTGTGACCGTGCCGACAAAACCCGCTGCGGTGTTGGCATCGAAGGATGCAAAAATGCGCGCCAGCCCCTGTGGGAGGCCCGATTTAACCATGCGACCAACTAGCGCTTCTTCCGGAAGGAAGACCGGTGATATCCGCGTACCAAGGGTGTCACCAATTAGATTGGCCTGCTCATCTGTCGTCAGAGCTTCTGAGCCACTCAGCGTAAACATGCGTTTGCCTCCTGACGTGTCGGCCAGCGCCGCGGCCGCCGCCAGTGCGAGGTCGTCCCGAGAGATATTGGCAAGTTTCCCCGCCCCGGCCGCATGGAACCATTGTCCACCGTTCCGCAGTATCGCAGGCAAGGTGAGGTAGAGGTTGTCAAAGTACCAATGATTGCGAAGCACCGTCCAACCTGGAATAACAGTACTCGCGAGTGCTGCTTCAGTCGCGGCATGATCCGGAGCAACGATGACCGTCGCCCTGTCGGCGTTAGGCATTGAAGTGTAAACAACATGATTTACGCCAGCAGCCTCTGCCGCAGTGACGGCAGCAAGCTGCTGTGCGAAACGGCGCCCCCTGCGATCCAGCGCGTCAGTGCTGATCAAGAGCATCCGGTCGATACCGTTGAATGCACAACCGAGGGAGCCAACATCTTCAAAGTCAGCATATCGAACAGAAACACCTCTGTTCCAAAAGGCGTCCAACGCCTCTGGCGTTCTAGTTGCGGCGACAATTCTCCCGGGCTCGATATGCAAAGTGTCGATCAAGTGGCGAACGACAGCCTGTCCGAGTTGACCCGAAGCTCCGGTCACGAGCAGCTTTTGTGTCATCGAATGAAACTCCCATTCGTGTTCCGACATGTCTGTGAACACGGTCGACTAACTGGTTGGAGATCAGAATTTGGCCTGCGGGCGGAAGCATGTCCCTTTAGAAGGGTATGCTCCCGCCCAAGCGGCAAAGGCGGATGAGGGCGGGGCCGCCGATGCAGCAATGGAACAGTTTGAGTTCAGTAGCTCGGGTCAGAGAACCCCGTTGTGCACGAGTGCGGCGACGGCTTGGTCCACATGGGTCTTCCCGACGCGCCGAATTACGCCCTCGTCCTGGAAAGAGAGCCGCCCCTCGTTGAAGCCATCGAGGCACTTCATCCACATCTCAGGATCCTTGATCCCCTGGCTTCGGAAGATGCCCTCCCAGGCGGCATGTGGAATGGCTTGAACACCAACGTCACGGCCAAGCGCCTTGCCAAATGCATTGGCGATGTCCTGCGGCGAGACCAGACCCGGGCCGTGCAATTCGACAATGCGGTGGCCGGTCCAGTCCTCCATCAGAAGCTCAGCCGCCGTCCGGCCGGCATCAGCAACCGAGACCATCGGCAATGCGCGATCAACGGGCTGCAGGAAGGAGTGGATGACGCCATCATTCTTCGCGCTGCCGACGTCCCATTCGGCATTTTCGATATACCAGGCGGGCCGGAGGAAGGTGATCGGCAGATCGACATCGGCCAGTTCTTCCTCAAGGATCGTCAGTTCGCTGATCGTATTGCGCTGTACAGCCTGAGCGCCAACGCTGGACAGGGCGACGATCTTGCCTGGACGCGCTGCCAGGATCGCCTTTTTGTAGGCCGCGACAATCGCCCGCGCCTTTGGCAGATCCTCCGGCTGGTCAAGGCTCGGCGGAACGACCAAAAACACGCCTTCAGATCTCGAAAACGCCTTGGTCAGCGCTTCGTGGTCTTCCATCGTCGTCAGAGCAATCTCGCACCCACGATCGGCAAAGGCTTGGGCCTTGCTGGCATCGCGCGCCACTACGCGGAGCGATTTACCAGCACCAAGAAGAGCTTTTGCGGCATTGCCGCCAACGCGGCCGGTAGCCGCAGTTACTGCAAACATCTGAATATTCCTCATCGAACTTATTGTTCGTGAGGCCTTTTCGCATGTTTGCATTCGAGATTTTATCGCTATAATGTCCGGATAATGTTGACTCACAATCCGGAATTAACATGGCCTATGACAGCCGGCTCCTTTCTGGTGTGACCGTGCTGATGGCGGTGGTCGAAGCCGGAACCATGGCGAGGGCCGCAGAGGCTTTGGGGATGACAGCCTCGGGTGTCGGAAGGGCCATCGCTCGCCTAGAAACAAGGATAGGCATTCGGCTTCTGGAGCGAACGACCCGCTCCCTGCGGCTCACCGATGAGGGGCGGCGCTTTTATGAGCAAGTGGGTCCACACCTCGATGGCATCGAAGATGCTGCATCGGAGGCGTCCGGGTCCGCAGGTGTCGTCAAAGGTCGCTTGCGGGTCAATGTCGCGCCCATCGTGTCCCAGACTATCCTGTCCGATCGTATGGGGGCGTTCCTGGCAACCTATCCTGAGTTGCGCGTGGAAATGATCATGCGGGATGCAGTCGGGGACCTCGTTGCAGATGGTTTTGACATGGCACTTCGCTTTGGCGATCCGCCGGAAAACCTGATTGCACGGCGTCTTGCGGATATGCGTGTGATCACAGCGGCATCGCCCAGTTATATTGCTAGGCGTGGACGGCCCTCACACCCCAGCGAGTTGATTGACCATGAAACCATCGACTTCTGGGATCCCGTGAAGGGACGCGCCTATGAATGGGAGTTCCATCGGGAGGGCGAGACGTTGCCGGTTAAGACGCGCGGCCGACTGATGACTTCAGATGCAGCAACTATGCTAGCATCTTGCCTGGCGGGTGTCGGCATCTGCCAACTTCCACCCGTCGGCGCGCATCACCTGTTCGCGCGAGGCGAACTCATCGACCTCTTTCCGGATTGGCCTGATGAGCGCTTTCCGCTCTATGCGCTCTACCCACCTCGCCAGAAGCACTCCGCAAAAGTGCGGGCGTTTGTGACATTCGTGGAAGGGCTTGTCACAGAAGAGGGCATAGAGGCCGACGGCTCGCGCGCCCAACGTCCCAGCGGAACACGTTAACCGGGTACAGAGACGTTGCGCAGCTAAAAACGCTTGCCGTTTCCCAGCAACATAAATCCCCTTGAAAGGATTCGATCTTGCGACCTGTAAGCGAACTTTTCCGCTGGATTGAATTCTCTATCTTTTCAGATAGTTACGGGCCTCAAAACGCGCGCTACTAACCGGTCTTTGATGGTCTTCACTTGACCGAAGGCGGGCCGCTTGTCATACATGAGGTGGCCTTACACGCAGGCCGGTGTGCCCGCCACGCAAAGCTATGTCAGCGTTTCATCTCTGAATTGTCACACTGTGCCTACAGGCACGGTCTGGCCATTAGCGGGCACATGGTCGGATCAATTCAGGAACTGAATATGACCGAAGCAGCAGAAATTATCCACCTCAAGCTTCTTGCAAAACGTCACGCCCGGGCCACCAGGGTGGCGCTACACGAAGCACTGAACTTCTTTGCCATACACCTCGGCTTTTCAAATTGGACACAACTGGTCACCGCCAACAAGAGTGGGTGGGTACCAAGCCCTGAACAGGTGGTGAGCATCGAAGCGATGGTGGCGTGTCACGTTTCACCGGCGGTTTTCAAGACTGGAAGTGCCGACGCCAGCACGCGGCGTTGGGAGTATCTTGAACAAGCAGAACAAGGCCAGATAAGGGGTCATGCCTATCGCCTGCAATTGGCCCTGGATGACGTCATCATCGCAGGAGACGGTTGGAGCATCACGGTTCCAGAGAATCCGAGTGCGCGCGCCACGGTGCGGACGAGTGCTGAAGCAGACGACCAGTCCCCTGTATTCGATCCGGACTTCCTCGAAGAAGCACTGAGCCTGGCCAATCATCGGATGGCGCAAGTCCGCGGCAAAATCTCGACCCATTGGCCAAGGAGGTCGACAAAGCCCGATGGGAAGGGTCGATCTCGCCACCCACTGTGGGATCGCGACTCCGACACCTGGTTTTGCTTACACTGCAATGGGAAGATCACGGGCGATCAGATCGCACAAAATCTGTGGCACTGCCCCGCATGCGGCGCTTCCCCAGTCGACATTTTCGACACTGCGTTCTGGTGCGAAGATGAAGGCAAGTCGCTCCCGCCGATCGGCGCTAAAGCGAAATCGGACACTCGCAAGCCTGAATTCCACGTAGTCGATGACCGTCCAAGACTTGAGTTGAGCAAACGCAACATCGTTCTTCTGATGAGAAGCGCACTCTTAGATGACGCGACGAACGTAAGCGAACGACTGGGGGCGCTATTGGCCGAAATCACCGTCGATGAAGACAACGACGTGTGGATCTCGCTCGAAGAGGATCTGTGGCCGGATCACAAGGAGCCAACTGAAGCAATTAAGGTGGCAGCACAGCTCGGCATCGAAATTGAGTTGGAGACCATGTGGTCGAAGGTACCTTTTCACTGGCCAGCTTTGGGTGAGGAGACCTCAAGCACCACCGAATACCTGCAGATGTTGCTCGACGCGTATGCGCAGTACGCCGTCCCTTCAAATAGCGACGCGTGATCGCTTCAGGCCAACCTGCTCGATTGGATAGATCGAGGAGGTTGGTCGCCTTCTTCAGAAGATCAGTTCGCCTTCGCTGGATCAGAAGAAGGCAGGCTCACTCCCATGCCCCCGCAATCCCCAAAAATCCGGAGTGGGGCGCGGATGCTGCCGTTGTAGGAGGCCCACCCAATCTTGCCGCCGCTGCACGGCAACTACCTTTCATGGTGGATCAGCCGCTTAGAAAGGAGAACAAAGAGTAGACAGACATTAATCACTGTAGGATAGGTTACCGACGCAAAGCGGCCCAAAAGTGGTCCGAGTCGGGAGCCAGACGTGAAGCTTGTATCTCACCGCGATCCTACTGATACGCCCATTCTCCGCAAAGAGAGGGGAGCCTTTTTCACACCTGCGGCGATCACGCGTTTCATTGCCAATTGGGCGCTTCGCGTACCCGGCGATCGGGTGCTCGAACCGGCTGCTGGCGATGCTGCGTTCCTAGTATCTGCGGTCGAGCGCCTTCGTGAACTCGCCCCCCATCGCAAGTCTTTGCCCCTCGTCCATGGCGTAGAAATACACGCCCATAGCGCACACGTGGCTCGCCAGCGGGTCGCTGATGTCGGGGGCGCTGCCGACATTCAGCTTTCGGACTTCTTCGCCGTTAAGCCTAACCGATCTTTCAATGCGGTGATCGGGAATCCACCCTTCATCAGGTATCAGGATTTTACCGGAGAGGCGCGAGCCCGTGCTCGCGAGGTCGCCATTCGTGAAGGGGTCTCCCTCACCGGGCTTGCGTCGAGCTGGGCAGCCTTCACTGTGCACTCGACTTCCTTCCTTCAGCCTGGAGGTCGCTTAGGTTTCGTCCTTCCCGCCGAATTGCTTTCGGTGAACTATGCCGCCCCGGTTCGCAAATTCCTGTTCAGTCGGTTCAGGGACGTCCAGCTTGTGCTGTTTGACGAGCAAGTTTTCCCTGAAGCCGAAGCCGATGTGGTGCTGCTTCTTGCCGACGGATACCTTGAGGGCCCAACCAGCCACGCAACCATTCGTCAGACGAAGAACGCCGGGACACTTGCCAATCTAGGTCCTGGCCAGAGCTGGACGCCAGCTGACCCCGCTGCCAAATGGACGAGCAGTCTCATCGATGCCGCTGTCGTCCATCAGCTGCGGTCTCTAATGGAAGAGGGCCTCTTTTCGGATCTGGAGACCTGGGGCGATACTACGCTCGGAATGGTGACCGGTAACAACAGATACTTTACCCTTTCTCCTCAGCGCGTTGCCGAGCTTAAGCTGCGTCCTGAAGAGCTCCTTAGCGTCTCCCCACCCGGCAGCTCTCACTTGCGAGGCCTCTCTCTTTCGAGTGCAGATCTCGAAAAGCTAGGACAAGGCGGAAGTGCCATTCACCTCTTCTATCCTAGCGACCCGCCGTCGCGCGCAGCGGCCGCGTACATTGCAGATGGGCATCGGACCGGGGTAGACACTGCCTACAAATGTCGCGTTCGCAAGACATGGTATCGCGTGCCACTCATTGCTCCGGCTGACCTTTTTCTTACCTGCATGAATGCGGATACGCCCCGTATCACCGAGAATGCCGCCAATGCCCATCACCTAAACTCTGTCCATGGCGTCTATCTCAATGAGAGATATAGGCACCTTGGCAAGCAACTGCTTCCGTTGGCCAGCCTGAACTCCGTGACGTTGCTGCACGCCGAAATGGTTGGCCGCGCTTATGGAGGCGGGATCCTCAAGATCGAGCCGAGAGAGGCGGACATATGGGCGATGCCGTCGCCTACTTTGGTCGCATCTCGTGCCAGCAAGCTTCGCGAGGTCATGCGAAGCGTTGCAAAACTTCTTGATAAGGGAAGGCTGCTCGATGCGGTGCAAATCGTGGACCGGGTACTTTTCGCAGACACTGATATCACCGCGGCTCAGTTGGCAGCTGTCCGAAATGCACGTGCAGAACTGGCGAACCGCCGCACTGTGAGGTCAGCAAGTGGCCGCTAAACCGAGTTCGAAAACTGAAGCGTGGGAAATCTTCGATTACATCGTTGAGGCCGCCGCCCCCGGCGGAGAACACACCAACCCTTGGGTTATGGGACCGGACGGCCAGCCGCAGTTCCGTCCAGACTATGAAACCCTCGCGCTGCTGCTTGGCGTTCCTCTCCACCTGAAAGTCGGAACGCAAACGGGTGTGCCCGCACTGGCCCTCGATGTGTGGCTTAGTTACGAGCTTCGTAGGGCCGGATTCGGGACTGACCAGGTGTGGCCGAGGCCTTCAAATCCGCGCGTTCTTCCCGCGCCTGTCGCTGCGTTCGTCAAATCGCTCCCCTCTGCAATTCGAGTAAAGGCTCAATCGCATCTGTCATCGAACACGTCGATTTCGGGCGTCACGTCCTCCTCGGCGTCAATTCTCGGCAAGAACTATCTTAAGCAAGTTGATGTCATCATCTCTGACTGGGTAACGGGGCCGGAATTGCTGATATCGACGAAGCGAATGGATTCGTCATACGGAAAGAACGCGCCTAACCGCATCGAGGAATCCTACGGCGACGCCAAGAACCTTCGCCTGCGCCATCCGCTTGCGGCATTGGGTTTCTTGTTCGGGCTTCGGTCAGACATCCTCGAAAAAGAACCTAAGACCGCAGAGTGGCTCTTCGACCTCCTGTCCAAGCTGGGCCGTGAGGACGATGCGTATCACGCCACCTGTCTGGTGCTGATGGAATATGCCAGCGATCAGGCACCGGTAGAGGCCGACAAGGAAGAGCCCAGCCCGGGCATACTGGAGCCGGGGGCACTACCAATAAGTGATGCAGCCGAGGATGAAGCTGTAGACCTTCCGGAAAGCACAATCGAGAGCATCGTTAAGGCTCTTCCCAAGGTATCAATCCTTGAGGATAGAACGCCCGATGACCTCTCCCCGGCTAGGTTTCTCACCTCATTGATTACTCGTGTTCTCGCCGCGACACCAGTGAACATGCATGAGGAAGCGAGGAAGCGCCGCGCCTCTGTGTTGCCAAAGAGGTGAGCAGGGCTCGCGCGTACTTCATTTCGATGGTTTTTGTGCGCTCATCCCTGGGAGCGGCATGGGGTTCGTGGCTACAGGGCAGACAACACAGCTCGCAGCAATCCTGGCCTTGCTACCTCCAACGCAAGACCCACCATTTGCTGATGCGCAACCCTATGGGGGCGCTCCCATTAGTCGCCGGCTCAAATAGTTCAGGTTCATGATGCTCTATTAGATGCGATCAGCTTATAAGCTATCACCGATGACCAAGAAGTCGGCACCAAGCGAAAAACAGTCAGATCGAGCCGCAAGCAGGAGAGCGTCGAGCTGTTGCATACGGCGAACATCAGAATCCGCTAGATTTCCGTTGGCCATCTTGACCCGAATGCTGTTTAAAACCGAGCGCCGGACACGTGGCTGAAACACAACCACTTTTGTTCTTAGGCTGGAGCCTAAGCCATCGAGCATCGCGAGCAGTGCTGACCGGTTGTCCTGACGTTCCCCGTTGTACCAAACTGCATTCTGGAGCACACCTTCAGCATTTGCTTCCAGCTTGTCTCGTAGCAATCCACGATCGATGTGGCGCAGATTCTTGATGGCCTGTCCGACGACGACCTCATAGTCAGAAACGGAAAGCCCCCGATTGGCATTGTTGGAACCGCTCCCCTTCACGTGGATCAGGGTAAGCTCGGGTGGGTCGCTTATGTCGTTGATGTGGATAAAGTCTGCAGATTCCATCGCGCCGTCGTCGCAAACGAGCCAGCCGGTCTGCTGGCCCCTTTCTTCGAGATTCGGCCAGTGCTTGGCGACCATGCCAAATAGAGAGTTGTCCTCAGCATTGCCGGTATTCTCAACAGCAAAACGCTTACCGTCCAAGGGCTTCTCTTGCCAGAAGGCGGTATCGGCCATGGAGACCCATCGCCAATCTGAGAACATGGCATCCCTAAACCGTGTCTCGTAGAAATGACCACGGGAGAAAGTGTGGCCAGTGTCGAAATAGACCGTAATGTTCTCTGGCTGCCGACATATCTTGAGGATCTCGGCATCTCGGACTTCGTTGTCGAAACCATCCATCTTGCGAATCCTGAGACGAACATCGCTACCCAGCGTTTGCTCGAATTCGTACGCCAACCGCCCGAGCCTCACATCAGCCCAGTAGACGTCCGCTTCAAAGTTCGCGCTTCCGGCCGCCGCCGTGACTTCAAATCTGGCAGCATCGCCGAACTGCTGAAGCCAACGAAGTTCGTCTTCGCCAGCAGGCCCGGCTCCATCAGCCACTTGTTCGGGCACAATGAACGCTAAATCGTAAGGCTGCTCGATGCCGTCCAGTGTGGTTATAGCGGAAGCGAGGATCGGAAGCGGCCTGTCCGGTCGCGCCGCGTCGCTCATGTAGTCTGCCGCTCGATCAAGGACCAGACCGACATTTACCACGAATTCCTCCCAAGACCGTGTGGGTCCAATCCAGATCCTGCTCCCGGTTGGACTCGCGCCGACCACGGCACTTGTGTGATGTTCGGACAAGGAAATCGTGCTGCGGACCGAGCTGAAGTAGTATGTCTGGTCCCCAAGCGGATCGAGGGAGGTCTCCAACTCAAGTCCCGAGAGAATTTTTGAGTCAGGCTTGATCGCTGTTCGACGATGTGTGCCGCTGAGCCAAAGCGTGCGGACCTGGCTCTCAACAAATGCCTTGTTGATTTCACTCGAACTAAGCCGCCTAATTCTCGAAAAAGGTCCATCGGTCGCGCGCAGGATTTTCTTTGCAACGGTGCCTCGAAGGCCATTATCCGAGAACAGCAGGGCGTATAAATCTCCCCGACTAGCCACAATGATCAGTTGGTTCAGCGTGTCTGCAATGCCTTCACCAGCATACCAACTCGGCGATCGCTTTTCGACGTAGTGTGCCCAGGCAACCGTCGTACCGTGACTTTCGATGGACGGGTCTTGGACCGCGGGGAATCTTGGCCTTTCCGTACCTTTCTTGTCAGCATTGTCTCTTGCGAGATCGCGAATTGCGGTAAGCAGTTCGCTTGATGCGACGGCCCCTCCGGTGGCTCTGTAGAGCGAAACCGATAAGTACGGCGTGCATTGATCGCTGGACAGCGCCATCGACATCCCCCAATCCGTCAGCGCACCTGCAACGACACGCGATTAAACAACATCAGTTCGCCCCACATCCTCACGTCTCCACTTCATAAGCTGCAGGCAAATTCTGCGGGCGATAGGCTGGCACGGCCTCCTTCCGCTGGAGCACTGACTCATGGATCGTCGCTCCTTCAGGAATAGATCGCGGCTCGTAGTGGGGCAGGTAGTAACCAAACAAGTCTTTCCGCTTCGGCCACTCGCGCCACTTTACCTTCTTCGGTAGCCACTCGAGAAGGCGCCAAGCGCCGGTTGCTGATATGTGCAACTCCGCGTTTGCGCTGGGCTCGGCGTATGTGTGCTCGCTACCGCGCCTCGCCTTCCCTTCCACGAGATGATTGAACATCGACGTATTCACGTTCAAACCGTGCGCTTTGGCTTGTTCGATCATCCAACGGAGGGGGTATTTTGACAGACCGCTTTCCTTCTCCGGATAACCGCCGCCGATGTCAGAGTGGCAGCCCGAGAACCAAACCTGACGACTGTCTTGTTTTCGAGGCTCAGATGTCGAAAAGCGGTTCGGCTTGAATTCCTGGTCCTCTTTCCATCTGCGCAATCGAAACATCCGGCGAAATTCATCGATGGCAATGGCTTGACGGAAGACTTCGACGCTCGGGTTCTGCAGCGTATAAGGCAGCGTCTCCAAACTAGGAATGTGGAAGCGATCAGGTCGCGGCACGATGACGGATGCGACCGTATCCCAGACGCCAAGGAACTTGATCGGTACCGTCCGGCCGCCGACAATTCTCCGGAAGTGCCAAGCTACCGAAAGATCCTCCCCATCCATGGCGGCGCGCTTATAGGCGGCGAAGGCGTAGCCGACGTAGTTCAATTGGTCTGGGCGTAATAGACCGAGGAGGTGAATGAAACCACCAAGGACACGGACGCTGTAAGCCCCGCGGCTGAAGCCGAAAAGAAATACCTGGTCGCCTTCGCTGTAATGTTCAGCCAAGAAGCGATAGGCACCCAAGACGTCGTCGTCCAGACCATAGCCGGTGGCTAGTCCAAGAACTCCTTTTGCGTTCTGGCTAATTCTCCCCCAGGTCTTTCGCTGACCCAACGTTCCAACGCCGGGATCGTAATAGACAACTTGTTCGTCGTCCTTCTCAAGCATTCTGTATAGCTTGAGAACATTGGACATGTTCACGCCGATTTCGTTGCCTGTTCCGTCACAGCAAATGACGATGTTCTTTGCCATCGTTAATTACCCCTCGCCCCGTCAGAACCTACCACAGATAGCAATCTCTTCAACTAGCTCGCGGATGCCTGTGAAGCTAGTTGTGAAAAGCTCAGCGGCCTGTCACTGGATCTGCAGAGCCGCTGCGAAACCACCAACGCGCCGATTCTGGTCAAAAACGATCATTGGCAGATCCGCCTTTGGCATCCACACGCGCCCAAGTTCCACCGCCGCAGAGACCGGCAAGGCTGGAAAAACGTTTATCGTTGCCCCTTCTCCGTGCACTGACTTTATTCTGTCAAAAAGCCGTCTCAGTTCCTGGCGAAAGCGCGAGAGGTCTCCGGCGTTTCGCATGATGTCGTTATGCGGCGAGGTGGCGGTGAGTGACCAAACAGAAACATCGTGGCCCAAAACGGCATCAATACGCTCCTTAGATATTGTCGCGCTCAAACCCAGAACCAGGGCCACCGTCGAATGAATCTCGGTGGGCGCCTCGACCTGGAACTCGATCGGCGCACTGTCATTCTGCCACTTCCATGTAGCCGGCTCTCTGTGTCGTTGATGAACCTCGGCGGGTAGAATGTCGCAAAGCTGCCTTCCCAATTCGATCAGGAGCGGCTGAGGCGCAAGTGCGAAGACGCTTGCATGCGTGATCTGCTGACGTTCGATACGGCCCCGGATTTTTTCGGCAAACTGCCGCTGGAGGTTGCTCTGCTGAACCTGCCAATACTGTTCGTCAGCATCATCGAGCGAAAGACCAAGCATCTCCAAATCGATAGTGTCGAAGGACGCCGGCGAGCGATCAGGCTGCATGGAAGCGAAAATGTCCTCCCTTGCAACGAGCGCCTCGTTCATGCCGATATTCGCGCCGAAACGGATTACGTGAGATGTCCGGTCCGGCTGAATACCAGCTGCGATACGCACCCGCCGCTCATGGTCGTCCTTCATCCGCAGGAGGAGTCCCTCCGGATGATCATCGGGCGCTTCGTCATCGATGAGACGATGGTGTTTCGCGCAGAGCAACATGAGGTTTGAAATGTCTTTCGCGAGAAGAGCGGACCGGGTCGGATGTCCTCGCGCGCCGTTCGGTGAGTCGGCAACAATGTGTGCGACGAAGCCGAACATCTTATCCTCCTTGCCAGACAGCAGCTCCCCAACAAGTTCGCAGTTGCAGCCACGATATTGGCAGCGGCCGGCGGCACGTGCCCAAAGCGCCCGTTGCGTCTTCTGATCGACTTTCGTCTTCGCCATTTACTCCATCCTTTCGCGAAGGGGATGCCGGCGCTGCAAACGGCCCCGGCTAATGCGGCGCTCGACGCCTTGTGGCTCGGGATGCTCTCCTCCACCTCGCCACTCGCCCTCACTTAGCCAGTCCTCGAAGTAAAACAGCCACAGAGACGTCCAAGGGACGATGGTCTGATCCAACCTCATCCAGGGCTGCCATTCATATGTTCGTGGCAGATAAAGACATAGGCGCGTGGGGCTCTGCTCGTAGACGTGAGGAAGTTTCTTTCCACCTGCCAGCAGCACCAAGTCCGGAGTTTCAATGTAAACCCGGGGCGATCGGTCAGACGCAAATTCCAGGCGTGCCCCATATATACGGGACAATGGAGTCGGCGTGGCGCGGAAGCGCCATTCGAAGCAGCCTGAGCCAAGGGTGCCGTCGCCAGCTGACAGCAGGTTCTTCCTGAGAAGAAGGAACTGCTGCGCGGCTGTTAGCGGCCTCGGCTCGGAAAAGCTCATGAGCTACCTGCCAAAAAACGTGTTCGCCCGCACCGGCGTCGCGGTTTCTGAAGCAAGGCCGGTCACGAGCCCGACATGCGGTGCAACGGTGAGCGCGCCGTTCCGACGCGACAGCGAGATTTCGCCGATTATGGAGTCCATCACTGCTTTCGCTGGAGCCGGCCCAAAGGAATCCGAAAGACGCTGCTTCAAGCCGTCCAGCCCCTCAGCATCCCTCAGGCGGCCGATGTCATCGAGCACACGGGCGTGCCACGTATAGAACACCTCAGCACGTTTGCGATCGCCGTTCCATTTCTCGGCAAAGTTCTCGCCCTTGGTGGTCTCGTTCCATACAAACCAGTGCGTCCGGCCGTTGACGATGCGAATCTCGATGAAATCCGGCATGCGCCGAATCACATCGACGAGCAAATCCAGTTCGCTGTCGTAGACGTTGGTTCGGACGCAATACTCATAGCTCTGGGAGGCCAGAGTAGTGACAAGAACAGATATGGGCGAGAGGGACACGTCGAGGTCGTTTGCCAGAATGAAGACGTCTCGATGCCTTTTAAGAATCTGGACGATCCGCTGCAAAATGCCCTTGAAGTGGCCCTGCTCGGGATAGGGCTCCACACTCGCATGCGCCCGATCCTCGGCCTGAAGGCCTTTCATCACCCGAAACCGGGGCACCAGTTTTACTCTTTCCAGAAAAAGTGCCTTGTAGCCTCTCGGGTTTGAGGGCTTCCAAACCTTCAGTTCGCGGTCCGGAACGAACTCACCGCCCATGTTGCAATCACGGTTGGGAATCGATGGCGTGATATCCAGGTGGAACTCGTTGGCGTATACCAACCGCCAGCAGCGGCCCATCTCGATGAGCAATGGCTTGTAGTGGCCGTTCTCCCTCAAGCGATCACCGATCGCCTTCTTCAGGACAGCCGGCTCAACCCAGATTCCAAGACCTGGAACATGCGCCACCAGATCCACATCATGTTCATTACTGCCGATCGGCTTCACGGTCGTTCCGATGGCGGTCGAACCCTGGAGGAATATTCCGATCGCCTTCAGCAGCGGGTAATCAGAATCCGCGAGCCAGCCCCCAACGCCTTCGTAGCGCTCCTGAGCGAGAGTGGCTTGGGACTGCGAGATTTCGAGTGTGGCGCACATCCGCTCGAGCGCACCAATGAGCATTCCGTCTCGCAGAAAAAGTCGCTGATCATGAAGCATTCATGCCTCCATTCCCTGAGAAGGGTTCGATGACGTAAGATTCGCACCTATCATTTCGTACAGATAAATCTAACGCTTGCTTCCGTCAATCCCTGTGTTATATTTTCGTACAGATAGATCGAACGGCGCGGCGCGAGAGTGCTCGCGCCTTAAGCGATTCAAGGGAGCATTTGAGAATGTCTTTGGCTACCAAGCTCAAAGAACTAAGAGGGAAAAACCGGCAGTCGTTGCAGGATGTGGCAGACGCTATTGGAGCATCGAAAACCCACGTCTATGATCTAGAAACCGGCCGCAGCACCAATCCGTCTATCGACCTTCTCACCAAGCTCGCCACGCATTTTCGAGTTTCGATTGCCGATCTCGTCGGGGAAAACCCGGAAGGAGAGAATGAGGACCCGGCGCTTGTTGCCATGTACCGAGACCTAAAGACGCTGGCCCCACAAGATCGGGAAACCATCCAGATGTTGATGGATCGGCTTAAGGTTCCAAAGGAAAAATGACATGGGCGTCATGCGGATGGATTTAGCTGACACCGGATCGCCCGAAGGGCTCGTCAGTCTCATCCTGAAGCATGAGCCTGAGCTTCGAGTGCCTGTCCCGATCGAGGAGCTGGCACTGCAGCTTGAGATCGAGGAAATAGCTGAATTGGAGACCGAAGGCTTCGAGGGCGGGTTGATCACCGACAGCAATCGGAGCCGCGGGATCATCCTGGTGAAGCGCGGCGTGAAGCAGCCGCGGCGCCGCTTTACAATCGGCCATGAGCTCGGGCACTTCTTGATTGCCAATCATGTGCCTGACCAGGACGGTCGATTCCTTTGTTCAAGACAGGATCTGCAAACCCTGTCCGCCAAGGAAAGTGACCGGCGCGCAAAGATGGAAGTTGAGGCGAACCGCTTCTCTTCCCTGATCCTTATGCCGCCGCCGAAGCTTCGCGAGTATTTCAAGAAACAACCATCGCCGAGCCTTGAGCATGTTTTCCAGCTCGCTGAGGAGTTTCAGGTCAGCAAAGAAGCCATGGCCCGGGCATATGCCGACTATCACCCTGAATCCTTGGCCTTCATCATTGTGAAGGATGGGAAAGTCGGCCGGATATATCATAATCGGAAGCGCTTTCCGTTCATCACGGCAAGCCGCAACAAGTCGGTTCCACAAGGTTCGTTCTTCTACCGAAGAGACCTTCGGATCGGCATTCCCAGCAAGATCGACGAAAGACTGCCAGATGTCTGGATCGATGTGCCGCGCGGACAACGCGCTCCGACGCTCAGCGAACAGGTCTGCCTTCAGAAGAACGGCTATGCGCTGATCATGCTCTGGCACGAGGAAGCAGACGAGGACCAGGAAGAAGAAGAGGACATGACGGCTCGCGACCGCTGGCGTGCTCAGCAGGAAAAATATCAAAGAGGCTAATCTCAATGGAAAGCCACAACTTTGAACGGCTGAAAGCGCATATCCTCCCCTTGTCAGTCTCAAAGGTGTTCGAGACGGCTCGCCTCGAATGGCAGTTGGTTGGGGTTGAGATCAGCGAGGAATTCGATCAATGCCCTTGCGGTCAGGACATTCTTGAGCATTGCTGCATCCGAAATCGCCTCAACGGAGCGACGACGTACGTTGGCAACGTCTGCATCAATCGCTTTGTCGGCATCGACACCGGAACCCTCTTTGAAGGCCTGAAGCGGATACAGGCAGACCCTTCTGCCAATGCGAACGATGACTTGATCGAGCACGCCTATCGAATGGGATATCTCTACGGCGAGAAGGAATATCGGTTTCTCAAGCAGACAAAGCTCAAGAGAAAGCTCTCGCCAGCGCAACTGAACTGGAAGCAGAAAATCAACCGTCGAATTTTAAACCAAACGATTGTGCAACGCCGCGGAGCGCATCAATCTCGCTGATATAACAATCGATTGCAGCTGGGACGAAAGGTATGACGCGCCACCTAATTTCGAGATGCGGTCGCGCTGCCCTCGATCCACCTGTCGCAATTCGCTATTTCGCCCAAGCTCAGCCGAGAGGCTCAAGCCGTTCGCCGAATCCTCGGCGGATCCTCACGCAGTCATCGCAAAGCCTGAGCGAGGGAACGCCGGGCATCGCCTCTGCCGCGTTGACGATCCGATAATCCGTAATTGGTCCGTCGCCGCATGAAGAACAGACCATCGTGCTCTTCTCGCTCTGGATCGCGAGACGGGCAAGAGCGCCCAGACGCGGTTCGACGCGGTCCACGATCGAGAACCACATCTCGCAATGTGGTTCGATTTTCTCCATATGCTGTTCAAGATCAGCAGGATATGCCGCCGCTAACCACGTCCGAGCGACCTCCCGACGGCAATGATCATTGCTGACCAACGTCTCGTAAAGCTCAGTTAATAACTGCCACGATCGGCGTGGGGAGACCTGGTGCCTTCGCCGATATTGTTCAAGGTTGACAGCAAAACGAACGCCGCCGCTATAGGCTTCCTGGACAGTTCCGATGCAATAGGCGCGAAGGTCCTGCTGGATACTTGGAGCCGTCATTGTCGCCATGACGGATTGGTCATATCGCCATGGATGCGTTTCGACCTCGTACCGCCAGAGATCCAGATATCCGGTGCTTTGCAGAACATCCGCAATGCGATCGTCCCATTCCGGGTGATCGTCGATCAAGCGGTCTAGATCCTGAAAGTTCTCGACCGTTGGATCGAGCAAACGGGCTGCATCGAGCACTTCGTTCTGGGCCTTATGTGTCATTGCGATCGGATTGGGACGCCTGGCCATTGCCTCAACCTCGTCTTGGGACACGACCTCAGTCTCTAAAGCGAGCTCGATCAGGAGCGGACTAATGCGCAAATCTTCCGGCGAGCAGTAGTCTTGGTCCCCGACCAGTTGAATACCGACGCTTTGATATGCACGGGCGACCAATCTCGAGCAGAAAAGGCGGTTGGTGCGGGGCTTGGTGACCGCAACAACCGAGCGTGCGGCCTCTGGCAATGAATAACGGGTTCCTATCTGCGATCTTGCGTAGTCGACGACTTGGGTGACGACGTGGGTCGGCAAAGGAGTCTTCAACCTAAACGCAAAGATGTACTCGTCGTCTTCAAAAAATTCTCGCTGTATGTTCCGGGCCTGAACACCATCCATCGTGGAGTCGATGAAGGATCCCTGCTGAACGTAGATCATCGCGTGAGAAACCATACCTCCAGTCGCACCGCGGATGAACTTGCTCCCTTTTCCCGGTCGCGCGGTCAGGATGATGTCGCCGGGCTGGAGACTCTCGATTTTGATCCGCTTCACGTCGCTTCCTTCACCGTCCAACCCACCCCAAGCGTCTCGGCATTCACGCCTGTTAAAATCATGGCCAAGCAAAGGAGCCCTAGGCTCACTCGCCGGTATCGCCTTGGGTGTCGGCCTTTTCCCTGCCGGTCTTGACGATCGACGTCTTCAGGAGCGCGATCTTCTGCTCGATTTCCTCGGCAGAAACCTCGACCCGCAGGCGCTCCTGGATAAAGTTGAGCCGACCTTCGCAATCCCGCACGATTTCGGCCCAAGTTTTGACCCAGACCTTGTGGTTCTCCTTATCGAGGAAAAGACCAACCGGTCTGCCAGTCTGCGTGACCCTGTCCTTGACGTAGTCGTCATATTCCGTCGTCACCAGGTAGAAATTCCAGACAGTGGACGTCGTCGAAAAATCGGGCTGTTTGATCAAGGCTCGAACGTAGTCCTCGAGCTGATCCAGCTCTTTCCGAGTAACTTTCAACGACGGTCGCTTCAACTCGATGAGCAGAAACTCGCGGTGGCCAGGATCCGCGTGGGGCACCATCCGGCCCATAAAGGAATCGATACGGCCAATCTTACCATCGGGTTTGCGGCCCTTGCTGTTGCGGGATCGGGCTTTGCCGAGTTCTTCCGAAACACGTGCCATGATTTTCGTCAGGCCTGATTCCTGCATCGTGAAATGGAAATTTTCGCCAAAGATCCAAGTGTTCTCGCCAACCAAAACATCGAGTTCGCCGCGCTCTTTGATGGTCGACCTGTGCTTCGGGTCGAAGACCATCTCGCGCAGCACCTGCAGCGTGACGACACGCTCGGCGATCAGACTCGACGCCGAAATGATATGAGAGAGCTGCGTGCGTTCCAGAAGATCTGAAAAATCGTCCTGCTTGCTCTTGGGAAGATTGAACACTGCCCTGAGGATGCGGGTCACCGATTCCGGATTGTGCGCCAGAGCTTCCTTCAGCAGTCCCAAGGTTATCTTCTTCAGCGCGTTTTCGGCTTTCTTGAAATCACGCGAATAGGACTGAACGGCGTGGGTAGCGATATCGAACACCTGTCGTTCCCGGCGCTCGATCTCATCTTTCGGATCTCCCTCATAGGGATAGACGCCCGCTTCCTTCAACGACTGGATCAGTTCGCTCGATTTCTCGGCCTCCCGGTCTCGGAAGTAGTCACCAACTTCGTCCCGGATGTAGTCGACCACACGGGTGAAATCAGGATCGCCGAGACCGTCGAGCTCGAGCAGGTTGGCGTTGGCAATCTCCTGAAAGAAGGGTGAATAGGCGTAGACAGAGAACGAGTAGTCCGGGGCCGTAACATTTGCGGGAAGCGTCCCCAGCACTACCCCAGTTTCTCCGCCGAAATGAATGCGCCGGGCGGGCACTTTTGACTTCCATTCAATGACCTTCAGAGTGAGGTCGCTGATAACGCGCGTCGCTCCTACAATCGACTTCGTCTTGAAATCATGCGACCGCTCGATGGACGTCCTCGGGTCGACAGGCACGCCATCATAGCGGATTTCAAGGCCCGGATACTGAAGCACGTAAGGTGCAAAGGTCGCATTGAAATCGGCGCTAGCTTGTTCTCCGGTTAGCCATTCAAAGTTTTCCTTGAGATTGGTAAGTTCGACTACGGTGCCGGTTTCTTCAGCCGGCACTTCTACGGGCTCCGACACCGTCCCGGTGTGCAGCCTGTTCGAGTCGACGGAGATCGACAGTGAAAAGCGTTTGCCATCTGCCTCATACACCGTGTTCCAGTTCGCCTTTTGGGCCAGCGAAAAGAACTTGAGGCGGCCTTGCCCCTCCTTCCCATGGATGGCCCGCGCGTGGACCTTCGTTTGCCGGACCTGGCGTTTCCAGGATTCCCCGAGGCTCTCGAAATCATGCTCGGCACGATCTCTGGAGATCCCGAGCCCGTTGTCGGAAACAACAATGGACTGAACCCCGCCGAGCGGATTTCTCGGGAAATCGACCGAAACCCTTGTGGCATCCGCGTCCAAGGCATTCCAAACGAACTCGGCAAGGGCCTTGACCGGGTCGCGCGTGCTGGCGACCTTCTCAAGATGGTCATGCTTTGCCTTGAGCGTAATCGTCGACATCGATCCCCCTTTGATTGAGAAACCACCAAGCAGACAAGGCGAGAGGCTGTCAATGACGGACTTTGCGGCCTCTGAGATGTGCCTATCCCAAAGTTCACGTAGACATCATGATGCTGACGGCGCCGGACCCTACCGGTCCTATTATCGGTCTGGGTCGTGCCAGATCTCCATGATAAAGGTCACGAGGGTATGTGCCGCATTGACCGCCAGACGCGCTTCCGAAACCGAAATCTTAGGCGGCGCAATTCCTCGTCCATGTGCCGAACCGATATGTGTCCGATAGGCGCCAACGCCGTCGACGACCGATGCCAATCCCTGCAGCATCTTTCGCTGATCTTCAGCAAGCGTTGCGTCAGGGTTCAGGCCGAGATGGCTTTGCACAGTGCGCCACAAAGGCACGACCGTTATTTTAGAGGGCAGCTCCAGCGCAAACGTCTCGATGTAGGTTCTGCAAAGGGCTTCAATGATCGCACACGCCGCGGTAATTGCGGCATGCGGATCGCCGACCAGCTGCTGATAGGCGCGCTCGAATTCGCGTTCCACCGACGCGAAATCGCCGCGCTTGAGGAGGTCGCTTAATCCCACCGCAACCAGCGCACTTCCCGCAAGGGTAATACGTCCATTCGTCTGGTATGACAGGCTGTTTTTCGCCAAAGCATCGCGAATTCGCTGCTGCCCCTTCTCGACGTCCTCGTTATACGCCTCAAGCTCCATGAAATCCTGGATCACCTCGCCGAGGACGTCCAAGGCGTCGATCCCATCGTCCTCGTTACATCTCCTGAGCCATGAAGCGCACTTCGATTCGCAATTGCCAGCTGGCGGCTCACCTGGGGCCCCGCTTTCCATGAAAAGCGTGTCGAGCTTACTGTGGCTGTAATAATGATGCCCGATGACCGATGCGGTTGCACCGATAACCGAGTTCGGAATCTGACGCCCCATTCTAAAAATCCTCCCGCACGAATGCCTTACCTATATCACCCCCCACGCCCGAAACCTCCCCCTCCCCGTCATCTCGCGCAGGCCGAGCTGCAAAACGATCCGCCGCGCCGCCTGCGGCGTCACATCGAGAGTCTTGGCCACCATCCCGGCCGACACGAGCGGTTTTGCCATGACGAGCTCGACCAGCTCCGGCAATCTTGATGACGTTCGCCGCCCTTCGAGCTTGCGGTCCATCATCGTTTTCGCCAGAGTCAGCCGGTCATGCTCTTTCAAGCCGATCTCGGCGGCCGCCAAGAACCCGTGAGCAATGGCGAGCAACCGGGTCTCCCGATCACGATGCCGGCGGCGGTCGACCGGAATGGTTTTGAGGCCAAGGTTGATGGCCGCGAGATGGGCATCTGACGTGATGCCCGCCTGGCGCAGGATCGAAGCGGCCAGCAACCGGCCGAGCCAGGGCGCGTGCTGAAGGACGGAGAGTTCGTTCCAGGCATCGAGGGCGACGATGGCCTGCAGCACCGCCGGCAAGTTTTCGGCCTGACGCAACACGCCACGCCATTCATCGAGCCGGGAATCCTCGTCCCAGTCGAGATCATAGACCAGCGGATCGGCCGGAGCCCGGCCGGGCTTTTTGGCTCGTTCGATCGCAGCGTCAGAGCGCGCGAGCAGCGCATCGATAGCAGCATAGTCGACGCCGGGGAGATCTTGGGCATCGTCGGTGTCATCCCTCTCCCCTTCCGCGTCGATCGCGATCGCTGGCCGAATAATTCCGGTCGTCGTCGCCTCGTCCCCGCCGCCCGACCTGATCTCCGAGGTTTTCCGCAGCGAGCGGATGCCGTCGGCCGACAGGGCCCAGTCCGGTGACTGACCAGAAATGCGTCGGCGGGTGCGGAGAACGTCGCGGGCGATGGTGAGTTCGTGGGTTGGGGTGCGGATGTCACGGGTGGCGTCGTGGAGGACGAGGTCTTCCAAGTGGACAAGCTCGCCGTCGATCCAGAGCGATGCGCAGGCGTCGGTGAAATTTTGCCGTTCCAGAAAGCCGGCGCCGACGGGCGAGCGAGCAATGCGCTCGTCGAGACGCGTCAGGGCGATACCGGCGTCGAAAGCGGGCCCAGCCAAGTTTGAAATGTTGATTTTCGCGAGATCGTAAGCCATTGAAATCATGGTAAATGATTTCTTAAAGGAACTCTACGGGAATATTGTGGTTCGCCACATGGTATGATTGTCTGTTTGAGCTCTAACCATCGATAAGTAACCCTTATCGTACTCTAGCCATCACTCGACCGCTCCTTGCTATCTGGTGCGGGAGACGCTATGTTGAAGCCCATATCTGATGAGGAACTCAATGTCTGAACCGCAGCTTTCCATCCGCAGCACGAAGGCAAGAGATCTGGCGCATGCGCTAGCGCGTCGCACCGGACAGCCCATCAATCGGCTCGTTGAGCTGGCGCTTGAACGGTACGATGTCGAATTGAGGCAGCAGGATAAAAAACACCCTCTAGATGCCGTCTGGGAGCTTGCAGCAGAGGGCCGCCGCAATGTTCCAGATGGCACAACCTCTGCGCATGATGATCTTTATGATGAAAACGGCCTGCCGATATGATTGCGATCGATACCTCGGTTCTTGTCGCAATCGTCCTGGAGGAACCGGAAGCCGAAACTTTCAAATCGGTCCTAAGGCAAGAAGAGATTGTTATCGGCTGGCCCACTCTGTTCGAAACCAGAACGGTTCTGACAGCCAAACGTTTTTCCAATCCAGCTGAAATTGTTTCCCGGTTCGTTGACGCGCCAAATATTATGCCGATCGCCTTCAGCGAGAAGCACTATCGTGAGGCTGAATTTGCATTAGACCGGTACGGCAAAGGCCGCCATCCTGCAGGCCTCAACATGGGCGATTGTTTTTCCTATGCCGTGTCTGCCGTGGCCAAAGCGCCGCTGCTCTTCAAGGGCCGCGACTTTTCGCAAACGCACCTGAAACTGCACCCGGCATCTTCCATCACATGACGGGAGCTCACAACAAGGTTCTCGATCGCCGGGTCCACGACCTCGACACGATCGCCGCCGTCCTGCCGATCGAGCGGCGTGATGAACTGGCCGAGCTATTGACGGACCAGGATGTCGAAACGCTGCGTCATCTGGTCAACGAGGGCATGGGCGCCAATACGCTGCGTGCGCTTACCTCTGATCTGGCTTATCTGCAGGCTTGGTCACTTGCCGCGACCGGTCGTTCGCTCCCATGGCCAGCACCAGAAGCGCTGCTTCTCAAGTTTGTCGCACACCATCTTTGGGATGCGCAAAAGCGCCTGGCGGATCCGGATCACGGCATGCCAGCTGACGTCGAGGAAAAGCTCCGTATTCAAGGCTTGCTTCGATCCCCCGGCCCACATGCGCCTGACACCGTGCGCCGGCGCCTTGCCACCTGGTCAACACTGACGAAATGGCGCGGGCTGGATGGCTTTTTCAGCTCTCCTGCCCTCAAGTCCGCAATCCGACTGGCCGTGCGTGCGACACCCCGGCCAAGGAAGCGGAAAAGCGCAAAGGCCGTCACCGGCGATATTCTGTCCAGACTGCTCGCAACCTGCAAGACGGGCAGCCTGCGCGATGTCAGAGACAAAGCGATCCTGATGGTTGCCTTTGCCTCAGGGGGCCGTCGCCGCAGCGAAATTGCGGGCCTCAGGATCGAGCAGCTGCAGCCGGAAGAGCCGGTCCAGATTGACGGGGCCCCTCCCCTACCCTCACTTTCCATTCATCTTGGCCGCACAAAGACCAGCGGCGCCGACAGTGATGAGGTGGTCTACCTTACCGGGCGACCGATCGAGGCGCTGAACGCCTGGCTTACGGCTGCAAAAATCGACAAGGGCAGTGTCTTCAGGGCGATTGATCGGTGGGGGAATGTTTCGCGTCGGCCGCTGGACCCGAAGGCGATCAATGACATTCTGAAGTACCGGACGGAACTGGCTGGGCTCGATCCTGCCGACTATTCGGCCCACGGACTGCGCTCCGGCTACCTTACCGAGGCAGCAAACCGTGGCGTCCCCCTCCCCGAAGCCATGGAACAGTCTCGGCACAGATCCGTGCAGCAAGCTTCGGAATACTATTGCAGCGCCACAAGGCGCAGCGGCCGGGCCAGCCGGCTCGTGGACTAAAACGCGGCGTGGCAGGATTTCTGATATTCACCTCCAACGGGCGGCATGGCCGAGGGCGCGGATCAGCCTCTAGGCTGGGGCAAGGCCAACGCCTTGCCTACAGTCTCATGCCAAAAAAGACCCGCCTTGTGCGGCGGGCAAGAGGCCGCTCCTGGGAGCTCCAAGCGGCAGAGACTATATCTTTTTCGGGTCCGGCTCGCGTCTGGGCTGCCTTCCCAAGCCAGCAAACCCTGGACACACCATAGCCGACACCATGACCGATGCAATGAAGTGATGGGACGGATGCCTTTTCAGTTCGAAGGTTCCATCTGTGGTGTCGTCGACCAAGGCCTAGGCGAGACTACGTGTGACATCATCGAAGAGTTGATCGACTTCGAGCTGACGTTCAATCAGGCCCTGCTGCCAAGCATAGTGAATGATCGTCTCTAGCGTCTTTCGGTTGGCTTCAACACCATAGGGCCTCGTATCGAGCCCCTTGAGCCCGGCCTGCATCTTGCTTTCCTTGAGCATCCTGTAGAGTTCACGCACCAAATCGGGCCTGTCTCGCGAGAAATCCTCCCGCACGACGAATACGTGGTTCAGGGGAATCACGCCGGTGCGCTCGAACCAGGCTGCGGCGTCGGCTTGCGGATCTCGAATGACCGTTTTCAGACGCGGATCGTCGGGCATATTGCTTCCGAGCATTGCCGCGTCCAGCGAACCGTCGAGCAGCATGTCGACCAGCTTTTGGCCTTTTTCGCCGCGCGTCACATTCTTCGGCTCGGCATAGCCTTCGACATGAGCGTCCTCGAAGCAGACCCATTCGATTTTGTCCAGGTTCACACCGTATTCGTTTTGCAGGATACCGCGCACCCACACTCCGGTGGTTTGCGTATAGGCACGCACACCCACCCGCTTGCCCTCTAGATCTTTAGGCGCAAGCGTGCGATTTTCCGCATTATAGGCAATGCAATGGTGTTGAAACCGCCCGGAGATCGGCGCCGGTACCAATACCAACGGCGCGCCTCGGGCCTTCGCCATTAGAAAGGTCACGATGGCCAACTCTCCAGCGTCGAATGCCGCATCGCGGACGAAAGTCTTGAAACCGCGATTCGACGGCTCGTAGTCAGCATAGTCCAGCCGCAGCAATGGAGATGCCACCTCGCCATTTTTGAGAGCGCGTGTCACCCCGTATTCAGCCAGCAGTATGGATATGGGAGTTTGTATGGCGTTCATCAGCTTGTCCTTGTGAGCCAAAGGTCTTCTCGACGTTCACAGTTCATCGACGGTCCGCGGGAACACCGACTGGAATCCTTCCGCGTATTTTGCCGCCCGTCCACCGGACTGTCCGCCGGAATTGCGCATGAAGTGGTTGGCGCGATTTTCGGCAACGCGTGTGTAGAACTCCCACAGATGTTCCTGACCTTCCATGCATTCGATCGCGGCACGCTTCTTGTCCCAGACCGAGGTGATGTCGAGGAAGACATCGGGCTTCCAGCCCATCTGTTCGGTCTGATGCGGTTCGAAAAGGTAGAGTTGCGGCGCGCCTAGAACCTTCTGGCCGGGATTGTGGCCCCAGGCCTGGGCGATCATCCGCGTCTCAAGCGCCACCTGCGTCGCATACATGTGATCGGTATTGTAGGGATCATACTGCGAGTGGCTGAGCATGAAAGATGGCTGAACATCGCGAATGACGTCGACCAGACGATACTTGTCTTCGTCGGTGAGCCTGAGCGGGTAGTCCCCGAGGTCGAAGCTGATGAGATCATGGACACCGAGCGCTTTGGCCGCCATTTCGGATTCAGCCCGGCGCGCCGCCTTGACCTTGTCGAGTGTCATTCCCGGCTGCTTCCAAAGCTTTGCAGACTCGCCCCTTTCGCCGAAAGACAGGCAGACGACCGTCACCTGGTATCCCATTGCTGCATGAAGCGCGATCGCGCCACCGCAACGCCAGACGAAATCCGCGGCATGCGCGCTGATGACGAGTGCCGTTTGTTCCTTTGCCATAAATGCTCCTCCATCTAGTGGCGGCTAGCCGACACTCGGCTGCCGCATTTTTCTAGTCGTCAGTCCGGTCCGTGCCACTGAGCTCGGTCACTGCCCGCCCACGCACCAGTATCAATACCCCCAGGGTCAAAATGATCAGCCCATTCACGGCCACGGCCCAACGCACGCCGACCATACCGGCAACCGCTGCAGTGGCTGCCGTGCCAAGCTGTACAAGTCCCCGGTTCAGCATCAGGATCGAAATGACCCGGCCTCTGACCTCATCCGGGACCCGCAACTGCAGAATTGTGTTGTTGGCAGCGTTGTACGCGATGTAGGTCGCCCCCATGGCCACGAGCAAAACGCCGGCCAAAAGCAGATTCGGATTCGCTGCGAACGCCACCAACAAGATCCCAAAACCGATCAGAAAGATCATCATCCACCAGCCTGATGCAGCAATCCTCGGCAGGCCTGCCAGCATGAGCGCTCCGGCAACCGACCCGCCTGCGGCAAAGGCCGTGAGTAGGCCTAGCCCCTCTGGACCAATGCGGAAGACGTCATGTGCAAAGAGGGTCAGGATGCTCAGATAGGGCTGGCCGAAGAAGGTTGGTACCAACGCGATCAGCACCAGGAGAAATATCGTCCTTTCTCCGCGGACATAGGCAACGCCTTCCAGAATGCTCCTGCCGATCGACAGCGACGAAGGGCGCAGCGGTTCCGGCGGAAATCGCATGGCCGAAAGTGAGCCGATCACCACCACGAAGCTGGCCGCGTTCAGTGCAAAACAGATGCCCGTGCCCCATGTGCCGATGATTGCCCCTGCAAGCGCCGGACCGAGAATTTTCGTCAGATTGACTGTCATCGAATGAAGTGCAATCGCGTTCGGAAGATCGCTTCTCGGCACCAGTTCGGAAATCAGGGAATGGCGAACCGGCATGTTGAAGGCCGTGAAAATTCCTCTGCCCGTCGCCACGATCAGGATTGCCCAGAGGGGTGACCCGCCCCACAGCACCATGATGGCCAGAAAGACGGCGAGCGCCATGGCCGCGGACTGGGTCAGCATCATCAGCCTTCGACGCGGAAGCCGGTCAGCCATGGCACCGCCGACCAGGATGAACAGCAGGATCGGCAATCCTCTGCAGAGGTTGACCAGCGCCAAGTGGAACGGCGACCCGGTGGTCGACACGACGAGCCAGTTCAAGGCGACCTGGTCCATCCAGTCACCGGTATTGGAAACCAGTGTGCCGGTCCACATCAGGCGATAATTGCGGTGGCGCAGCGCCGAGAATGCCTTGCCTATCGTGCTTTGCGACCAGCGGGCCATGGGTTTTGCGCGCCCTTGCCGCTCAGCTCTTCATCCGCGCCAATGCGCCGCTAAGCCGCGGGTAGACATTGAGAGCGTTTTCGAAATAGATCTTCCGGCGATCCTCATCACTCAGCCACGACACGTTGTCGATGTAGCGCTTGGTATCGTCGAAGCGATGTCCGGTCTGCGGGTCTATGCCCTTGACCGCGCCGATCATTTCCGAGCCGAACAGCACGTTTTTGACGGGGATCACCTTGGTCAGGAGTTCGACGCCTGGATCGTGATAGACGCAGGTGTCGAAGAAGACGTTGTCCAGCAGCAGTTCCGGCAGGGGCGGGCGCTTGAGGTCCTGCGCCAACCCGCGGTATCGGCCCCAATGATAGGGAACTGCCCCACCACCATGGGGAATGATGAATTTAAGCGTCGGAAAGTCCTTGAACAGGTCCGACAGCAAAAGCTGCATGAAGGCGGTCGTGTCTGCGGCAAGATAATGAGCACCCGTGCCGTGAAAGCAGGGATTGCATGACGAGGCGACATGCACCATTGCCGGCACGTCCAGTTCCACCAGCTTTTCATAGAGTGGATACCAATGACGGTCCGTCAAAGGTGGGTCGGTCCAGTATCCGCCCGAGGGGTCGGGATTGAGGTTGCACCCGACAAAACCCAGCTGTGTCATGCAGCGTTCCAGCTCCGCAATGCAATTGGCTGGCGGCACACCGGGCGACTGCGGAAGCTGGCAAACGCCCACGAAGCTGTTTGGAAAGATCTGGGTGGCGCGATAGATCAGGTCATTGGACACCTCGGCCCATTGCTGGGATACCTTTGCATCACCCTCGTGATGCGCCATCTTGCCGGCACCGGGAGAAAACAGGGTGACGTCGGTCCCCCGTTCACGCTGCAGTCGCACCTGGTTTTCCGCAAGTGTCGTACGAATGTCGTCATCGGAGATGACCAGCTCATCCTTGTGCGGTGCGGCAGTCTTGGCCTTGAAGGCTTCAAGCTGGCGGGCACGAAAGGCCTGCAGCGCCTTGGGAGCAGTGGTGTAGTGACCGTGGCAATCGATGATCATGTCTTCCTCCGTGGGGCGGGGATAAGCTCAAAAGCTCGCTTCGTTGATGAACAGCTCGTCGACGGAAACCTCGCGGGCCATGAGTTTCTGCTGCTCGGCGTAGAGTTTCAGCGCCTCGATCGAGGCAAGGTTGGTGGCGAACCCATAAGGCAGCGGATCGCTGCCGACGATCGTCATGAGTTTACGCCGGCTTTCGTCCTGCTTGCTGGATGCTTCCCCCGTCTGCAGACGTTTCAGGTAGATCTCTTTTGCGTGCAGGAATGCCTGATAGATCTTGGGCGCGACGTCCGGTCTCGTTGCCAGGACCTCGTCGCGGATGACGAGTGTCGAATGCATCGGCAGGATGCCCGTGCGGGCATACCAGCCGGCTTCTGCCGCCTTGCCGTCGGCAATCAGTTCGGGGTAACTGTCGACCGGCTTCGCCGACGCGCTCCAGCCCTCGCTCGGAGGCCCAGCGCGCCCGATCCCGGCATTGGCAGTAAACCCGGCCTGCAGCTCGCCCTCGGCCATCATGTCCGCCAGGGACTTGCCCGCCGGCGCCTGCACGACATTGGCCGGCAGCACCATCTGGGCCACATGCTCCTCGTCATCGACCACCCAGGTGACCTTGGAGCAATCGAGCCCGTATTCGTTCTGCAGAACGCCGCGGGTCCAGACGCCGGTCGTTACCGAATAGGCACGTACGCCAACCTTCCTGCCCTCGAGGTCCTTCGGGTGGGTGATGCCCGCGTCCGGACGAACGACCAGTCCGGTATGATGGAACTTGCGCTCGAAGAAAATCGGCAGAGCCCGGTAGGGGGCGCCATGCGAGCGGGCGATATAATAAGTGGTGGAGGCTAGCTCGCAGACATCGAATTCCAGGTCCCGGACCATACGTCGATAGGCGGCGATCTGGGGCTCCACCTCGATGAACTCGAATTCGATTCCATCGAGTTTGACGGTGCCATCCTTCAGCGGCGTTGTATGACCCTGGCTGCGAACAGATATCGTCAGGCGTAGTGTGTCGGCCATCGGCGTGCTCCTTTGTTTGGCGTGGCGGGCTTCAGCTGCGCCCGGACAGGCGTCGACCGGTCTCAAGCGCCCCATACGAGCGCACCGGAGCGGCGAGCAGCAGGTCGTAGCCGTCGGACAGCACCCTTTCGACATTCCTGGAACCGACATGGGGATGGCCGACGCGCATCCCGCGCGCCTTGCAGATGCCGACAATTTCCGTCATCGCCGCAACCACTTCGGGGTGATCGTATTCTCTCGGGCAACCCAGTTCCTGGCTCAGGTCGCCCTCACCGATCATCACCGCGCCAATTCCTGGAACCTTGGTCAGCATTTCGTCCAGGTTGGCGATGCCCGCGAGATCTTCGATCATCAGGATGACCAGGATTTCGCCCTGCGGCGCCAGGGGCCAGACATCGGCCTTTCGGTAATAGTCACCGGTCCCGATGCCCCAGAAGCGGGAGGCCGTCTTGGGGCTGTCCCCGCGTATTCCCTGCGGCTCAAAAAGAGGAGCTGTGTTGCGCCGCGGATAGCGACACGCGGCAACCGCGTTATAGGCCTGCTCCGCTGTGCTGACATGTGGCCAAACCACGCCAAAGGCGCCCATGTCGAGTGCCTGTTTGGCAAGGAACTGGTTCATTTCCCCGCCATTGGCCGGAATACGCACAATGGGCGTGACCAAGGGGGCGCCGGTTTCGGCAATGGACTTGCGGCTCACCATCCATTGCAGCGTGTCACGCAGCTGTGCCGGATCCCAAGGACGATGCTCCATTTCAAAAATCACGCCGTCATAGGGCGCCTCGGTCACCCAAAGCGCCGATTCCATGTCTGCGGGAGCAAAGGTCCCGAATGCCTTTTTTCCCTGCTCGAAGGCGGCGATTACCGAATTCAGTCTGGCCATTTTGTCCCTTCCATGTCTTCACAATCTGCCTTAGCCGGTCTCGGCGCGTGTCGGGGGTCTAGCCACCGAGCAATCGCGTCGTCTCGTCAAACAGTTCATCCACCTCGATCAGACGCGGTATCACGCCCTGCTCGAAGGCAAAGCGGATGGCTGTCTCAAGCGATGGCCGCAAAGCCTCCACACCGAAGAGACGCATCTGCATGGTGTCTGTGGCCGGCGTATCGCGCTCACGGCTTTCCAGAAGGAGCCGGTAGAGTTCGTTGACCACATCCGGGCGCTGTGCGCACAGGTCTGCATGCACGACGGCCATGTGGTTCATCGGGATCACGCCGGTGCGCCTGTGCCAGTCAAGCCCGGCCTGCTTGGGGTGAGGTATCACCGGCAGCAGCAGCGGATCATCGGGCATGTCGCTGCCCAGAAGCGCTGCGTCGACGTCCCCGCTCAGCAGCATATCCAGCGGGGTCTGGCCCCTGCTGGCCCGGATGACGTTGACCGGATCACGGAACTCCTCCAGGTGGGAATCTTCAAAACAGACCCAGGTCACATCGGCAGGATCGAGACCATATTCCTCCTGCAGGATACCTCGAACCCAGACACCGGTGGTTTGTGTGTAGGAACGCACGGCCACCCGGCCGCCTGACAGGTCCGAAGGCTTGAGCATACCGCGTCTGCCGTCATAGCAGATGCAGTGATGCTGGAACCGCGCGCCAATGACGGCAGGCAGCAGCTTGAGCGGCTTTCCGAAGGCGTGCGCCTGCAGATAAGTTATGATCGCCAGTTCACCGAAATCGAAACGTTCTTCGCGCACCATCGGCTTGAAGCCGTCGAAGACCAGCGGGTAGTCGACATAGTGAAGGTCAATCAGATCGCTTCCGATCCTGCCGGTCTTCAGGGATTTCGTGCTGGCATTGTCGGCCAACAGCGTCTTCAGGGTCACCGGACCGGCTGAGGGATATCGCTTTGCCATCGGTCTGCCCCCTTCAGGCCAGACGCGGATAGAGGATTTCCGCCGTCCCGCCGAGGATCATGTCGCGGTCCCGGGTCCCGAGAACGGCAAGGTTCCGTTTGGCGCGTTCGACGATCTGCGCAAGCGTGCCTTCGGATGCAGGATAGTTCGAACCGAAGGCGCAGCGATCGGCCCCGAAGGCCTCGACCAGCCTGGGGAAGAAGGTTTCCGGCGATGCCGCACCTCTGGCCGCGAGATCGAAGGTTCGCGGTGTCACTTTCAGGTAGATATTGGGGTGGGCGGCAAGATCGAACAGGGGCTGCGCCTTGGCGTAAGGGGGGCCGTCGGATATGTCGGCGCGGGCCAGATGGTCGATAACGATGCGCGTCTGCGCAAAGCGCCCGGCCATCTCGACGACAGTCGGAAAGGCCGGTGGGCGGCATTGGACGCAGATCGGCAGGCCGAGGTCACCGGCCTTTTCCCAGACGGGAAAGGAACGCGGATCGTTGAGCCAGGAAAAGTCGAATTTCAGCTTTGAGCCGCCGGTGTAGAGACGCAAGCCCGTAACGCCACGGGCGATCCAGCCCTGCATGACGTTGATGGCGTTCGGGGAAAGGACGTCGATCGTTCCGACGGCGGTGAAGCGTTCGGGATAGCGGGCCACCGCCTCGGCGACATAGCTGTTGTCATAACCATAACATGACGCCGCCTGGACGAGGGCCGAGCTTGTTACCCCCGCTTCATCCATGGCAGCAACCATGGTCTCGATGGTGACGTGGTGTTCCTTGGACCAATCCGACTGATTGCCGCCCAATGGCGCGCGCGGATAGGCCACTTCATCGTCAGAGATGACATGCGGGTGGATATCATGAATTCTCTGAGCCATCGTCCTGTCAACCTGTTTTGACATGCGTCACGGACGAGCGAGCACTTCCACCGCAGCGGACTGCGGAAGGCGCGCCGGCATCATCCGGACGGATTGATCTGCACTGGCAAGAAAAGCCCGGGACATGGCTGCGGTTGTCCGCCAAACCTGCGGTCCCACCGGCTTGTCCGGCCGTTTCTCCCTGACCGTTAAGCTACAGTCCGATCGGAACGGAGACCAATCGGAAGCGCAGCAGTTATCATAAGAAAATGCGACAGGGTCCAGGAAGAAAAAATTATAAGATATTGAACTCAAATACCTTTTATAGGAAAATTTCGGGTTATGCAGAGACCTTATGGCCGCCCCCGTGAAAGAGGGCGGCCATCGCCAGGGTTTGCAGAAATACCCGTGTCTGAGGATCAGACCGAGGGAATAAAGCGCAAGGCGGGGAATGCCTGGCCGATCCAGGTCAGCGGCCAGTTCATGGCCAACATCTGATCGAAGACACCATAGACGAACAAAGTCACTGCGACCGCCATGGGCACGACAAGCGTCCAGCGTTCGCGCCCTTCCAGCCGCATGAACAAGACGACGAACAGGGGGATCGTCGGCAGGATGCCGATGGCCCCCATGGACAGGAGGAAGCCCAGCAGCCAGCCGGCAAACACCAGCGCGCGACGCAACACTTCCGATACCGCCAGACCGTCATTGTCATCTACCAGATCCATATGGATCGCCTCGCTCGCCTCTGCTCGCGCCGTGTCCAGAGGCGATGGCGCGGTGATGCCCCGGCGCAAGACGGCGTTTGCCAGGGAGCCCAGGACCGCGACGAAAGCCACCCCGGTTACGATCTGCGGCACAAGTGCCGTCGACCATGCCCATCCCGCCGTCTGAACGAAGAGAAAGGCCATGATGATCAGAAGAATGACAGGGAACGTGTCAACAGGCGAGAATTTCGGTTTTCCGATGTTGATGTTCCAACCCTCGCGCCTTGCCAGCAGTGCTGCGAAGACAGGTCGCAGAATGCCAAGCAGTGCAATGCCAAGAATGGCGATGACCATCGGATGCAAAAGCCAGTCGGCACCGTAGAGACGGATGGATATGAACAATTGCCGCTCGATCGTGTCACCGAGAACGACGCCGAGGATCAAAGGCGCACGCGGCCAGCGCAAGCGCTTCATCGTCCAGCCGACAACGCCAAAAATCAGCAGGGTCAGCAGGTCTCCCCATTGGCGGGACCCTTCATAGGCCCCGATGAAGATGATGCACAACACCACCGGAAGAACCAGGGTATAGCGTAATGTGGCAAGGCGAGCGAATTGCGGGCTGAATGCGTAGCAGAGGCCCGCCCCGATGATGTTGGCGATCGCGATGGACCAGACCATGGAATAGGTGATCGACAGATTTTTGGTCAGCATGTCCGGACCGGGAACGAGCCCCTGCGACAGGAATGCGCCAAGGATGATGGCCATGCCGGCCGAACCGGGTATTCCGAAGGCTATGGTGGTTATGAGCGACCCACCCTCCTTGGCATTGTTGGCACTTTCCGAGGCGATGACACCTCTGACGTCGCCCTTGCCGAAGGTCTTGTTGCCGTCCTTCACGGTCCGGGCGGCATGCGCATAGGCGACCCAGTCAACGACCGCACCGCCAATCCCCGGAATGGCGCCGAGCGCGGTGCCGATCCAGCTGCAGCGCAGAATCAGCCACCATTCTCGGAAGCAGTCTTTGGCGCCCTGGACAATGCCGAGATTGACGTTCTGCATCGGCTTGCCCTTCAAGGAATGACGCGAGATCATCATGTCGCAAAGTTCCGGCAAGGCGAACAGACCGAGCGTGAGGGGCACCAGTGGCAGGCCCTCCCAAAGGTACAGGCTTTCGAATGTCCAGCGGAATGTGCCGGTCCGCGGTTCAGAACCGATCATGGAGATCATCACACCGATCGCAGCAGCCGCCAGACCACGCAGCGGCGTGCTGCTGGACAGTGCCGCCACCATGGACAGGCCAAGGATGGATATCGCCAGCATCTCCGGCGTACCGATATAGAGCATGACCGGACGAAGGACAGGGACAGATAGCCCGAGCAGCACCGCTCCGAACAACCCTCCCATCAAGGAGGACATATAGGCAGCGCTCAAGGCACGTCCGGCCTCGCCACGCTTGGCCATAGGCAAGCCGTCGAGGACGGTCGCGGCCGAACCTGCACCGCCCGGAACGCCGAACAGGATTGCCGGTATCGGATCGCCGGTCGACGTCGTGGCACCGAGCCCTAGAAGAAACGCGAATGCGGTGTAGGGATCCATGGCAAAGGTGAAGGGCAGCAGCAAGGCCGTTCCCGCAAGGCCTCCGATACCGGGAACGATGCCGAGGACAACGCCCAGAAATGCCGCCAGGAACAGAATACCCAGGCGCATGGGATCCGCGAGTATAGTCAGCGCATCCCAGGCCGCGCCCAGCATGCTTACACTTTCGACGGGGTCCATTGTTCGTCCTATTCAGTGTCGAGGTAAGATGCCGGGGATCGAACCCCGGCAGGAGAATGCGGACGGCTCAACGGGAAACCAGAAGCGTCTTCACCATGTCGAGCACTTCGGGCGGGGTCGCATAGAGCTCTTCGAGGATCTTGTGAATCTCGAGACCCGGGATCATTTCGACCGTGGCATTCTGCTTTGCGACCTCTGCGACGAATGCGGGATCCTCGGCAGCGGCTTCAAACGCCGCCCGCAGGGCCGCAAGCCGGTCTTCCGGCACAGCCGGAGGGGCGGCAAAGGGGCGACCGGCATCGAGCGGCTTGAACATGAACTCGAATACCGAGCGTGCCTTCGGATCCGTCACCCGATCAAGGATCATCGGGACGTCCTTGACGGCGGGATTGGGTCGCATGGCAAGCTGGGCAACGACATGAAGCTTGCCCTCTGCCAGCCAGTTGGCGTCATTGCCACCCAGCAGGCTGGTGGTCGTGACCGCCCTGCCCTGCACCTCGCCGCGCTCCATGGCAAGCGCGATCTCGTCATTGCCCTTGTAGCCGGGAATGATTTCCATCTTGCCACCGAGGAAGTCGTTGATCATCGCAGGGAAGGTCCGGTTCTCGTTGTTGAACGAGGTCGAACCGATTGTCAGCGGATGGACGGAGAGGTCATCAATTGTCTTCACCGGAGCGTTTTCCCAGGTGATCAGGACGTAGCTCTCCTTGTTGAGGCTTCCGATCCAATTGACTTCACGCGGGTCAAAGGCCAGCTTTTCCGCCGAAACCATCGGCAGGTAGAGGTTGTTTCGCTGCAATGCGGCAATGACCGTGCCATCCCGGGCTGCGCTGTTTTGCAACTGCGCAGCCGCTGTCAGCCCCCCCGCGCCGGGAACGTTGGTGACAACCACATTCGGATTGCCCGGCATGTGCTTTGACATGAAGGGTGCAAAGGCGCGTGCATAAAGGTCGGCACCGCCGCCGGGCGACGCCGAAACCATCAGGGTCACCGTGTTGCCCTTGTAGAATTCCTCGACCGTCTGGGCATGCGCCGTCATGAGCGCGGCGGCGAGCATCAAGGTCGTAGCAGTCAGCAGCTTTCGAAGTTTCATGGTTTTCTCCTCCCGTTGCATCTTCCGGTCCGAAGACCGGTTCGATTGTCAGTTCATAGTCCAAGCAGCGACATGACCGGCGCGATTGTCCTCCTGTTGCGCAGATCGAGCACCTCCTCGATGATCCTGTCCTGCCTTTCGGCTGTAAGGATCGGTTCCGTCACCTCCCTGAATTTCTCCACCACCGGTTCGCGGGCCAGACCCCGTTCAGGGAAGGAGTGCCCCGGCGGATACAGGCATTCGGTCTGAATGACCTCGCCGCCGGCCAGATGCACGCGGATCTGGCAGGGCATCGCGTCTGGGGAACGCGCGCGCAGTTCCTCGGAAACTGATAGCCGCACCTTCGCGGTCAAGGCCCGCGTCTCCGGCTCGGCCCAGCGTTCGTTTACGTACTGGCGCTCGGTCAGTTCGCCATCCATCAGCACGACGGCAGGCAGGAAGGTGAAGCTGTGATCAGCCGTTTCGTGGGTCGATGGTGTCAAGCGTGGCTTTTCGGCCTGTTGTTTGCGGATGATTGGCAGATCCGCCATGATCACGTCGATGGCTTCGATCTCACCGACCCGGCCTGCCAGCAGTCTGTGGGCCTCGAGCGCCGCGACAATCGAGGTCTGGGCCGTGCCGATGCAGGCGAACGTCTTGACATGCGAGCGCAGAATGAACAGTTCGCCGACCGGCGCCCAGAGCCTTTCGAAGCCGAGCGCCGGATCGAAGACCTCCTGCATGCCCCAGCGGTGATCCAGGACCTGGCGAGGTCCCGTCATGCCCTTGGCGGCCAGCAGGGTGAGTTGCACGCCCTCGCGGGCGAGCAGGGCGCCGACCATGTTCTTGGCACCTGAAAGCTCACCGTAGCGGACGATCGAAGGTGTCGCGCAACGCGCCATTGCCAAGGCGAGCGCGTTCGCCTGGCGCTCCTCGTCAAGACCGATGATGCGACCTGCCATTGCTGCGGCGACCACGCCAACGGCGCTTGCGCCATCCCACACGCTGTCCATCGGCATCAGATCACGCAGACGCCGGAAAAGTTCATAGCCCATGATGACCGCGGCCAGCACATCCTGGCCCTTCGCCCCCTTAGCTTCGCCCACGGCCAGCGCCGCTGCCAGCACGTCGCTGCAATGGCCGCCAATATGCAGCTTTCCATCCTTGTGAATGAACTGGACATCGTTGAAGTCCTGCGAACGAACCAATGCGCAATTGAGGAAAGTCGCATCCAGCACAGAGCCGCGAGCGGAATGGCCGATCAGCGTGCAGGTGGGTCTGCTGCCAAGCTCCTCGATCATGGCCGCCACACGACGTGGAGCGCCTGCGTTGCGGGCTGAATAAGCACATGCCACGGAATCCAGGGTCAGCAGTTCCGCCTGTCTGAGGGCAAGCTCCGAAACAAAGGCCGGCTCTGCCGAAAGTGTCCATTTCGCCAGGCTGGCGATAGATGATTCTCGGGTGATGGCTGTCATGTCGTTCATCTGGTTCCTTGCGGTCGTTTTCGGCCGGCAACCGGCGAATTTTAAAACTGCGCAAACCGACGAGCATGGCTGCGCCGGTCGCAAGGGCAAACGCAAGACGCTGCTCACCCATCCAAATTCAAAAGGCGATGCTCCAGCCACGATGCAGACAGCAGCCTGTCTCTCCGGTTGCGATCGTGCAACCGGACATCCTGTGCCGACCTGATTTAGCGGACATTCCTCCTGCCGAACTCCCGATCCGGCAAGATATAGTCAGCCTCGGGACGGTGAAAGTTTCAAATTAGAACTGCGATACCTGGCATAAGATAATGAGACATGGCCCCGCTTCACGTTAAAAGATACCTCTCGCCATTTTGGGGACGGAGCATTTGGCATCTCTGTTTATCATTCTGAAAAATAGACATTATTCACTTACTTTCCAGAGGTGCCAAAGGCCACAATTTGGAACTGCAGCTCCACGTCTTGACGGGTGAGCCATAATGCGAGTTGAATGAATTCATGCCTTCAATCAATCAAGACCCGACGGTGACCAGTGAAGATGTGCCCCTGCCCAACCTGCGTCACCTGCGGGCGGTGGAGGCTGTCGGCCGCCACACCAGCATCGGCAAGGCTGCGCTGGAGCTGCGCCTGTCCCAGCCCGCTGTCACGCAGGCCGTTGCAAAAGTGGAGGCGTCACTCGGCCGGGATCTCTTTCAACGCCATCAAAAGGGCACAGTCCTGACGCGGGCGGGAGAGGTCTATCTCAATCGTGTCCGCCGCTTCTTGAACCAATGCGATGCCGCCGTGGCGACCGCAATGGGAGGAGACCCGGCCCGGACACACTACCTGACCAGCGCCCAGGTCCGAAGCCTCATCGGTATTTCCATGAGCACCACCTTTTCGCAGGCAGCACATGTCAGCGGTATCTCCACATCCTCGCTGCATCGGACGATGCGTGAGCTGGAAGCGCTGCTGGGACAACCGGTCTATACAAGTTCGCCGATCGGATTGCGGATGACGGATACCGGAGCGGGCCTCGCCCGCAAGCTCGCCCTCGCCCTTCGGGAAATGGATGCAGCGCTTGATGAGATCAGTTCGCTTGATGGTTCTGAAGGCGGCAAGATCCTGATCGGTGCTTTACCGATGTCGGGAGCCCATCTCATCGGGGCCGCGATCGCACGCTTGACGGAGCGCTTTCCCAAAGCCCGGGTCGTTGTCACGAACGCACCTTATGCGATCCTGTTCAACAGCTTGCGCAATGGCGCCATCGACATGATCTTCGGCGTTCTCAGGCGCCCGGAATGGGACCTCGAGGTCACGGAAATCCCGCTCTTCACCGATCCTTACTGCGTTGTGGCACGTGCTGGCCATCCGCTGGCAGCGCAGGCAAAGGTGACACGCAGCGACCTGCTGCGGCATGACTGGATCGCTCCAGGTGTGGGTACACCGCGTCGGCGCGAATATGACGCGCTCTTCCAGGAGCACGACCGACCTCCAAACATGCTGATTGAGACGAGCTCGCTATCCACGATCAGGGCGATCCTTGCCTGCAGCAATCGACTGGCGCTTGTCAGTCGGCATGAAATCGAAATGGATGAGCAGCTCAATCTTCTCACTGTCCTGCCATGGGCCCCAAGCTTCCCGCCCGCACAGAAAGGCATCTCCATTAGATCAAATTGGCTTCCGACACCGATTCAAAGTCAGTTTGTCAATATACTTAAAGAAAGCGCCGCATTGCTTGATTAGGATAATAATGCATATCGATATTATTATTGAAATAAATGTCATAACTCCGAAAAATTCAGAATCACATGCCTAGAATTTTATGCAAGTGCCGATATTGATATTATCAATCTGATCACCAACCGTCGGCCAAATTAATTTAGATTGCGCAGTTATCGCTGCCGTTAGGAGTGCATCATAACGGCACTACGCACGACTCAGGCAGCGCCAATGTTGCTCCGCAGAAGCGTTCTTTGGCCAGTTGACATGCGGGATAAACGCCTCCCTAGCCACGAAGTGGCCATCCAGGTATATCGATTTTAAAGGACGCAGCGGGAAGCCTGTCGATCGCCCACCCTTTGGCCACTAGGCGTCCCGCCTGCATCACGAATTTGGGTGACTGCAGAACCCTGATTTCGTCCATTGGGCTTGCCAGAGTGCCTACCAGATCAGCCCGCTTGCCGACTTCGACCGTCCCGCATTCACCGGCGATGCCAAAAACTTCCGCCGCAATCACCATACCGGCCCAGAGTGCCTGCAAGGGCGTCATTCCATGCTCGACGGCGAGCACAAATTTCGTTGCGGCTTTGTTGTTGCCGAACGAGCAGTGTCGCCTGCAAGACGCTTCTTACCAGCTTCGAGGAATTCCTTCGACCAGCTATGATACAGGCTCTCGGCGATCCCCTCGCGGCGGCAGATCGCGGCGATGCTGTCTTCGCCACGCAGGTCTTCCAGGACAACACGGATTTTATCCTCGGCGGAATGGTGGTTGCGCGTGGCGCGGCGCGGCGGATGTCCTTGATCGTCTTCTCGGCCGCCGACGTCTGCGGCCCGGATTTTTGTCTCATCTTCGCTTCCTTTGATAGAGCTACGATGAGCCGAAAATCCTCTCTTCTCAATTAAGCCAGTTCTGTCTCATGGGCGCTGATGTCGGACACTGTCGCATTACTAAATAGAGTGTACCCCTACATAGCAAAACGGCGTAACGTTGAGTTATGGAACCTAATGGTCGCGCTCGGCGTCGATTGGCAACCCAGAGACAATATGACAGTTTGCGCAGAGGAATTCCCCTCCAACCTACTGTCCTGGACCCAGCTGGCGTCCGCGGGCGTCGAAGTTCGACAGGTGTCTTCTCCTGACGGCAAGCTGGAGCCGGACCTCATTCGGGAAGCGATGGATAGCCGCACCCGTCTGGTCGCAGTGAGCCATGTACACTGTTACAGCGGCTTTCGGGTCGACGTATCCGTTGGGCAGCCTTTGCTCCGAATTCGGAGCCCTGCTGGTCGTTGACGGCACGCAATCGATCGGGGCATGTAAAAAACGAGGCCGGTTGGGCACGAAAAGGCCCTAGCGTCTCGTACACGTAACAGTCATGCCGGCGCGTGCAAGGCCACATTCGAGTTGTCTTTGGTAGCTCTGAAGCAATCCTCTTGGTCGCTGCGAAGTCGACGCAGCAACAATCTCAGACAGATTTAATTCTTGACCGGATATTACTAGTCCAAGCGGTTCAAGCTTCGGTCTCCGAGCATGCCTTTGCACTTAGGCCTCAACAGTCACACGACCGATAGGTTTGGAGCAACACGCGAGAATGTAGTTTTCCTCGATGTCTTCATCTGTGATGCCTCCGTTATGAATCATATGGACCTGTCCACCGGTCTTGCGCACCTTGCAGGTGCCGCAGATGCCCATGGAGCATCCTGAAGGGATCACTAATCCTGCGGCCTTTGCCGTCGCGAGGATCGTATCCGTCTCGAAGCATTTTGCCGCAATTCCGGAGAATGCGAACTCGACCTCCGCTTGGTTCTGGGAATCGGGAAGCACGTCCTCGGGAACGTCCTCGGCATGGGCAGGTTCCGCGCTGAAGCTTTCCTGATGGTAGCGGTTCATGTCGAAGCCTAGACCCGCAAGTGCCTCGCGGACCGCGCGCATGAACGGTTCCGGACCGCAACAGAAGACCTCTCGCTCAAGATAGTCCGGCGCCATTAGGCCGAGCATAATCTGATTGAACATACCGCGATACCCTGTCCAGGGCCGGAAGGGATCGGCCTCTTCGACAACCCATTTGAGGTCGATGCCGACGATGCGCGAGGCCATCAGTTCCATCCGTTCGCGCAGGATAATTTCCGACGGACGACGGGCGCAGTTGATGAAGACGATGTCCGGTTCGCGGCCGGAATCGTAAAGCCAAGTCGTCATCGCGACCATCGGCGTAATGCCCGACCCGGCCGAGATAAACAGGTACTTTTCGGCCGGGTGATGAGCGATCGAGAACTTCCCCGCCGGACCGATCGCCCGGAGGCGCATGCCCTTGTGAAGATTGTCGAGCATCCAGCGGGTGCCGATTGACGCGCGTTGCGCCTTGACGGTGATCGTGAGCGCGGTCGGCCGGGAAGGCGACGAAGAGATCGTATAGGTCCGGAATAGCGGTCCGCCGGGGAGCGGCAGCTCCAGCGTAATGAATTGACCGGGATCGTGAATGAACAGCGCACCGGATGGACTCTGGAAGCTGAAGGTCACGACATCGGGTGCCTCCGGTGTGCGCGTCACGCATTCGAGCATTTCAGCGTCGGTCCAGAAGGAAAGGTTCTTGAAGACGCTCATTCCGCTTACTCCGCAGCCTGCCGCAGCGGCGGGAGCGAGCGCTCGAGCCAGCTGGCATACCAATCCACGAACTGGATAACGCCGCTTTCCTGATTCGGAGAATAAGGCCCGGGAATATAGCCGGGTGAAAGAATCCCCTGTTGATTCGTCTCGACGATCTCCCGGTCCTCGTCATTGGTGGCGATCCATACCTCAGTCAGGCGCTTGAGGTCATAGTCGACGCCCTCGACGGCATCCTTGTGCACGAGCCAGGTGGTGGTGACCTCCGTCTCCATCGGGCCGATAGGAGTTACGCGGAATGTCAGCGAATGATCGGGCAGGAAGTGGTTCCAGGTCGACGGATAGTGGAACTTCAGGAGGGTACCCGCGTCTGGCAAACGCACGCGGCCGAGGTTCCTTGTCACGGCTGCCTTACCGTCCATCGTATAGCTCAGTGCTTTTTCCTGCAGGGGCATGCGCGCCAGGCGGTATTGGCCGTCTTCAGAAATCCGGAACTGCGCGGGCGCACCCGAGACTTCGCAGCGATCGAAATGCGCCTGGAGGACATCTGAGACCGATCCATCCGGCGAAACGCCAGCGACGTTGGGATCGAGGGGAAAGGACCGGCACAGGGCGGGATGGTTGCTACTACAGTGATAGCATTCCCGATTGTTCTCCCACACGAGCTTCCAGTTCGCCTTCTCCACAATGGTCGAGGTGTAGGCAACCTTGGCGTCATTGAGGTCATGGATGGCGAGATACGGCCGAGCCATGTCGGAGAAGGCGTCGAAATCCGGCGCCTCGTGTGAGAGACAGATGTAGATCAGGCCTTCGAGATTGCGCAGATGAACGCGCTTGAGGCCATGTTTGGTGGCGTCGAAATCCGGGCCCATATCGTTCGCCCAGATCAGCTTTCCGTCTAACTCGTAGGTCCACTGGTGATAGGGGCAGACGAGTTTTGCTACCTGTCCCTGCCGCGCCTTGCAGATCAATGAGCCCCGGTGCCGGCATGAATTGTGAAAGGCGCGAATTTCGCCGTCGCGGCCGCGCACGATGATCACTTCGTAGGCGCCTACACGCATCGTGACATAGCTTCCGGTCTTTGCAAGCTGGCAAGCAGGAGCGGCGTACAGCCACTCTTTGTAGAAGAGGTGCGCCAGATCGAGATCGTAGATCGCCTGCGAGGTGTAGAACGGCTGTTCAAGAGCATGACCGGGTCTGCGGCGGTCTAGTAGGTCCTGAATGGAAGGCGATATGGTTGTCATGACTGAATCCCCCGTGCGGTGTGTTCATCTGGGGTATGATTGTCATCGCTGCAAACCGAGTTGACAACAGCACTTTTTTTGAAGTGTGATTAGATTAAATAATGTCATTCTGTGGTGAAAACCTTCATGCGAAGAACCTATGATCTCCCCTCCCTCACCGCGCTTGCCTGCTTCGAGGCCGCCGCCCGGAACGCGAGCTTCAAAGAAGCTGCGCGGGAAATGTACGTGACGCAACCCGCCGTCAGCCACCAGATCAAGGCACTTGAGACAGACCTCGGGTGCAGCCTCTTCGTCCGTCGTAGTCGTGGCGTTGAGCTCACAGAGAAGGGGGCCTTCCTGTTCCTCGCAATACGTCGCGGGTTTGAGGCGATATCAGATACCGTGATGCAGATTCGCGAGCGCCGTGAAAGCGTGGATGTCACAATCCGGACGACTACAGCCGTAAGCTCTCTCTGGCTCACCCCGAAAATTACCGCCTTCTGGAAAACCTATCCAGCAGTTACCGTTTCCCAGATCACCAGTGATGTGCCAGGCTCGGGCGGCCCATGTGATCTCAGCATCCACTATGGCGAGCCGGACGCAAATGGGTTGGAGCACAACATCCTGTTTCGGGACCAAATTGTCGCGCTGGGAACCCCGGCATTCGCCGCCCAACACCGCATCTCGGTGGTCGAGGATCTGCTCAAAGTCCCACTGATCCACATGAGCAATGAAGAAAATGGCTGGACGACTTGGACCGATTGGCTCCAGTCGCTCGGCTGCGCACCACCGAAAGGCCGCGGTTTCTACGTAAACAACTACATGATCGCGCTTCAGGCAGCTCAGGACGATGTGGGTGCGGTGCTGGGCTGGGATGGACTGGTGAAAAGTATGGTTGAGGCCAAGCGGCTTGTTCCCTTGGTGGCTGAATCAGTCCCTTCGCCGGTCCCTTTCTATTTGAGCATTCACGCGAAGGCGACCAGCCAATCTCGCCTGTTTGCGAACTGGTTGGTTAGAGCCAGCTGAGGGGAAGGTCCTGCCTTCGCGTTCACCTTCGGTGCGTCATGAACAAAGGTAGCTGTTGTCCCCCGCGAACTGTCCTGTCGTGGATTGAACTTCGGGATGGAATGCTGAACAGTCAAATTCGGCGCACCAAGTCCGCTTCGATGCAAAGATCACATTTGTCTATGTGATTGCTTTGCCCGGCTTTGATGTCCGAACTTGGTCGAAGACGCGCTTCGGAATGACCAGCGCATCTCTGCGTGGACCCTGATCTCTCACGCCGACGACGAATACTGAATCCATTTGATCAGTTGATCGAGTGAGAAGCCAGCGATCAGTATTCAAATCAGGCTCGCTGAAGGCGGGCTACGCCATCCGTTTTCTTTTTTGTGGCCTCGATCCCGTCACAAGTCGCTACCCTTACCGAGATCGAGAAGTGCCGAGCGAATGTCCATTATCCTCTTAGGCGGCAACGCACTTAGCGGCTTTCTGGGTTTGCCCGCATCGAAACCTGCAATCGCTGCAGCAGCGTAGACGGATTGGACATAATCGCGTTCCCATAGAAGAGACATGATTGGCTCGAGTGCCCGCCACCGCTCTCGAACCAAGTTCCAGTCCTTAGAATGGGCGGCCTCCACTACGGCAAGGCAAGACTTCGGAGCTATGCTGGCCCCGCCCCATATCAGACCGGCAACCCCCGCATATAGCGAAAACGGCACGAGTGGATCTGCTCCGTTCATGATTGGAAGTCCAGTTCGGATCAAGGAAGTTTGCTTTGCCAGATCGCCACTGCTATCCTTCACAGTGCAAAATTCGGGAATTTCGCATAACCTCTTAAGTAGCCTGGGCGTGATCTCCACGCCGACAGCATGGGGTACATTGTAACCGATGATCGGCAGGCCGCCTTTGCCTGCCTCGGCGTAGAAATCGACAATATCGTCATCATCGGTGGGACCTTCGAAGAACGGAGGAAGCACCATCACACCGTCAGCTCCGCAGTCGGCGGCGGATATTGTCCTTTCGACCACCTCGTCAACGAGTAGCGCCGAAGTCTGCACAATGAGCTTGGCGCGACCGTTGATAATTTTAGCCCCCTTTTTCGCCAACTCCATGGATTCGCTTTTTGAAAGGTAGACGTGCATACCAGTACCTGAGCTGAGGACGAAGCCCCTGATCCCGGCATGGAGATATCGCTCGATAAGTTGTTCCAAACGACCCCAGTCGACTCGCCCCCGATCGTCAAATGGAGTTGTAAGGGCAAGATTAAGTCCTGGAAATGGAAACTCCCGCGCCATAATTACTTTTCCTCCTCCTCCTCGTAAATCGCGGATCAAATGCTCCGATCAACCACGATGCTTGTGGAGGTCGGACTTGAAAGCGCTTGTCACTTCTGCCTGATCGCTTAGAAACTCGTTTGGAAACGCTTCGGGACAGTTTGCCGATGGCGAGCAAGAGCTGCATTTGATCTCGCAGTGTCACGCGCTCGCCCGCGACCCGCCTTAAAGGTCCACTAGGTGGCAAGCTGACCGCCAACGTCGCTCTCAGAACATTGCCTCAACCGCCCGCTGAGCGGAGCGGCCGATCGCACGTATTTTATGGTAGACTCAACTTGGCCATGCGTCCGCCGTCAACCGTCCAAACCTGGCCGGTGACAAAGGAGGACTCGGACGACGCCAGCCATGCCACTAGGCTTGCCACCTCATCGGGTTTGCCCGTACGTCCAACCGGGTGGATCTTTCCGATCTGCTGACGGAATGTAGCGGGGTCCGGCATGCTCTCGATGAAATCCATATTCAGGTCGGTGTCGATCCAACCCGGTGCAACGGCGTTGCAACGAACGCCTTCGGCGCTGTGATCAATAGCCACTGCCCTGGTGAGGCCGTGGATACCGGCCTTGGAGGCACAGTAGGCAGCATGTTTCGGGTTCGACCCCAATCCCTCGATCGAGCCGATATTCACGATGGTGCCGCCCGTTAACCGAAGTTGCGGCATCGCAGCCTTGATCAGCATGAAGGGCGTGGTCAGATTGACGGCGATCGTGCGCTCCCAATCCGCGAGGCTCATTTCCTCCACGAGCGCTTCCTGCATCACTCCCGCATTGTTTACCAGGACATCGAGCCGGCCCGCTTGCTCGACAACGGCCTCAATGGCATGTCCCGCCCCGGCCGGCTCCGTGAAGTCGACGGTGATAGCATCAAATTCCTTGTCTTCACCACGCTGCGCGGTAAACACTCGCGCGCCTTCGTCTCGGAGCCGACGCGCGATTGCTTGTCCAATACCGCTCCGTCCTCCAGTGACGAGCGCAACTTTGCCTTGAAACCGTTTCATCCTACAGGCTTTCCTCCATTGACCTCGACAAGCGATCCGCACATGTACCGCGCGGAATCGGACGCCAGGAACACCACAACATCGGCTATATCTTCGGGCTCGGCGATGCGGCCGAGCGGCACGGTCTTCCCAAGCTCCGCTACTGCCGTATCCGGATCGAAGCCCCGTTTGGCAAATCCAGTGCGCAACATGGGCGTGTTGACTTCATTCGGGCATACGGCGTTGACGCGAATGTTCTGATGGGCATGATCCATCCCCATACATTGCGTCAGGGAAGCGATCGCTGCCTTGGTCATACAATAAACTGCATGGTTGGGACCCGGCCGCACGCCCCAACATGATGAGACGTTGACGATTGCACCGCCACCTCTGTCCGCCATGATTGGAATTGCGGCTCGGCAGACACGGAAAGGAGCCTGGACATTGACGCCAATCGAC
>Ga0209207_1000072_pt1 | contig 89216 bp, 83 predicted proteins | sample SaghotsprinmetaG_FD_184140 | JGI IMG/M metagenome (GOLD analysis project Ga0209207, IMG submission 184140) | Hot spring microbial communities from South Africa to study Microbial Dark Matter (Phase II) - Sagole hot spring metaG (SPAdes) (version 3) | ecosystem: Environmental > Aquatic > Thermal... | reverse complement strand
GTGTTGCCACGTCTATCACTCCTGGTCTCCTGCTGCTTAACAAAGCAGCAGGCTAGGGTTAGTACGTGGATCAGTTTTAGATGGAAATCCTGGGGGTTAGTGGGTCACTTCTGGATGGAAATCAACATGCGAGCAACTGGAAGACCGTGCTCGGCGCGATCTTTCACCCCAAAAACAAGGTCTGTTCCTACAGCTTTCCAATTCCTCTAGACTCCAAGAACCCCGGTTCAGTTGGCAAGCTCCGTAGCGGCAGAATGATCTATGAATTCATTGAGATGGCGGAGAACGACATCGCCGCCATTGCCCACCGCTTCAAGTTCTTGATCAAATCGGACGTCAAGAACTTCTATCCCTCGCTGTACACGCACAGCATTCCCTGGGCACTGCATGGAAAAACCCTGATACGCAAGCCCGCCAATCGCACGAACTACTCGTTCGTGGGCAATCGACTAGACAAGCTTTTCCAGAACTCGAACGACGGGCGCACAAACGGACTACCAATCGGACCTGCTGTTTCTGATATCGCGGCAGAACTGGTAATGTCTGCTGTAGATCGGCAACTGTCAGCTTCCATTCCTACAGATGCGGTGGTAGTTCGATTCAAGGATGACTATAGGATACTGGTCCGCTCGGAGGCCGATGGGCGCACGATCATCAAGGCCCTCCAGGCAGCGCTCAAGGACTACCGCCTAGAACTGAACGACGAAAAGACCCAGTTCCATTGCCTCCCCGCCGGAATCTTCCGGGACTGGGTCTCGCAGTACCATGCTGCCAACCGAGCGCCCAAGGCGTACTACCCGTTTCGCCGCTTCAAGGAGACATACCTGTTGGTCGTCGCCATTGACCGGGCGAACCCGGGCTGCGGAGTCATTGACAGGTTCCTCGCAGACATTGTCACGAAGAAGTACCGCCTCAGGGTGAAGCTGGACAAACGAACTCTCCCAAAGGTGCTCAGTCTGTTGCTGATGTTGGGAGCGCTGCGCACCAAAGCGTTTCCCAAAGTACTTGCGACAATCGAGTCAATACTTCAGTCACCATTCGGCAAGAAGCACGTCGCAGAGATTGCGGAGCACCTTGCAGATCACCTGGCTCAGCTGTCGGTGCGCGAAGCCGAGAACCGTTACCTTATCGCTTGGATCTCGTACTTCCTACGTGCCAACAGCCTAACCGGCTACATCAAAGCGAAGTACAAGTACAAAGACCCGATCGTCCGCGCTACTTACACTAGTCGCTTTACGTTGTACAAGCATTGCAAGGACTTCCAAGTTTTCTTGCCGGTTAGGCAGGCGGCAAAGAGTACGCCCCTGCTGAAGCACTTAGACGTTTTCAAGCCGCAATGACGGTATCGAATCCCTCGCTCCGCTCAACCGGACCCGCTAAGGCAAGCACATCAAGGCCGACCTGAAGCATACGGTACATCATCTCAGTCCGGGCTTACGGTGCTCGTTTCCGGGGGCCGGTTAGCGCGAACGTTGAACGACTGCTTTCCACTTGGCCATCCGTCCGCTCCTAGCCGAAAGCTGCTCCACAGCAACGCCATTTCGCGTCAGCTCTGCCACCCCCACACAGCGCAGATCAACAGCCAAATCACCCTGCAGCGCTTACCCAAAAAGCGCTAACAGCTATTGATTTAATAGCTGCTAGCGCATTCCGTTGCCTCCACTGGCGACAACGCCAGGGCAACCCATCACGCCGCAGCGGTTTGCTCCGACACCCCCGCCGCCTCAAAGCTCGCCATCTCGCGCAGGATGGCGCAGGCCGATTGCAGCAGCGGCCAGGCCAGCGCGGCGCCGGAGCCTTCGCCCAGGCGCAGGCCCAGGTCCAGCAGCGGCTCAGCCTGCATTTGCGCCAGCATGAGCTGGTGGCCGCGCTCGCCCGAGCGGTGGGCGAACACGCAGCGTTGCAGCACATGGGGTTGCAGGCGGCTGGCCACGAGCACGGCGGCGCTGGTGATAAAGCCGTCCACCAGGATCACGCGGCGCTCTTGCGCGGCCTGCAGCACGGCGCCGACCATGGTGGCCACCTCGTAGCCGCCCAGGGCGGCCAGGGCATCGAGCGGCATGGTGGCGGCGGCGTTGGCGTCCAGCGCCTGTTGCAGCACGGCGCGCTTGCGCTCGATGCCCGCAGCGTCCAGCCCGGTGCCCGCGCCGGTGCAATCCTGCAGCGAAAGGCCGCACAGGCGCGCCAGCAGGAGCGAGGCCACCGAGGTGTTGGCGATGCCCATTTCGCCCAGGAGCAGCACGTTGCCGGGCAGTTCACGCACCAGCGCCATGCCGTGGTTCAGGGCCTGGGCGCACTGCGCGGCGCTCATGGCCGGGCCTTGGCTGGCGTCATTCGTTCCGGGGGCCACCTTGCGCAGCAGCAGGCGCGGCTGGCCGGGGGCGGCTTCGCGCGGGGCGATGTCGCGCGCCACGCCGCAATCCACCACGGTGAGCGCCAGGCCGTGCTGGCGCGCCAGCACGCTGACGGCGGCGCCACCGGCGAGGAAGTTTTCCACCATCTGCCAGGTCACGTCGCTGGGGAAAGCCGAGACGCCGCGCGCGGCCAGGCCGTGGTCGCCCGCGAAGACAACCATCTGCGGCTGCTCCAGCCGGGGTGATGCCGTGCCCTGGATCTGGCCCAGGCGCAGCGCAAGCTGCTCCAGGCGGCCCAACGAACCCAGGGGTTTGGTCTTGTGGTCCAGCTTGTGCTGCAGGGCCTGGGTGAGCTGCGGTTCGGCGATGTCGGCAATCAGGGGCAGGTGGGCATTCATGGCTTGTTCAATTTTCAATCGGGGTGGGGCGCGGCCCGCACACGCAGGCCCGCGCGATCAAGGGCGGTGCGCGCCGGGTCGGCGCGTGGTGGCGGGGTCAGGCGATGGCTTCGCGCCCGCGCTGGGCGGCGGCCTGGTCGCGCTGCAGGTGGGCGATGAGGGGCTGCTGGTCGTCGCGCTGGCCCCATTGGTCGAAGTACACGAGGTCTTCCATGGGCAGGCGCGGCAGCCAGCCGGCGGTTTCCAGCTCGGGCTTGGCGTGGAAGTGGCTCACGTAGCCCACGCACAGGTAGGCGATGGGGGTGATGCCCTTGGGAATGCCCAGCGCCTCTTGCAAGTCCGCCTGGTGGAAGATGCTGACCCAGCCCACGCCCAGCCCTTCGGCGCGTGCGGCGAGCCACAGGTTCTGCACGGCGCAAACGCTGCTGTACAGGTCCATGGTCTTCATGTGGGTGCGGCCCACCACCACCGGGCCGGTGCGCTCGCGGTCGCAGGTGATGCAGATGCCAACGGGCGACTCGATGATGCCTTCGAGCTTGAGCTTTTGGTAGGTGGCACGCCTGTCGCCCTCGAACATGCCAGCGGCCTCGGCATGGGCCTTGGCGAAGGCGTCGTGCAAGCGGCGCTTGGTGTCCTGCGAGCGCACCACGAGGAAGTTCCAGGGTTGCATGAAGCCCACCGAGGGCGCGTAGTGCGCAGCGGTGAGGATGCGGCTGAGCACCTCGTCGGGCACGGGCGTGGGCAGGAACTGCCCGCGCACGTCGCGGCGTGAAAAGATGGCGTGGTAGATGGCGTCGCGCGCTTCTTGCGTGAAGGCGTGCGCGCTGGGCGTGGCTTGCGCCACTGCGCTGGTATTCATGGCAGTCCCCTGTGCGTGAATAGTGGCAGCGCTGCCCGGCCTTGCAGCGCCAAAAATGGCTCAGGCCGGTCTTCTGGCTTGGAGTCGTCTGCCTTTGCACACCTTCCCGGCTGGGCAGCCAGTGGTATTTGTGCGCGGCATCGTCCTTACAGCGTTGGGCACGCGGCGGATTTGCACCGCCTTCCCGATTCTCCCGTTGCCATCATGGCATTGGGCACCTGAGGGGCGCGATGATAGCAGCCACCCACTGCGCAACGCTTACGCGATCAGCGCATCCAGCACACCCGGTGCGAAGTGCCGGGCCACGCCGTCGGCCAGGCCGTCGAACACCGTCTCCAGCGTGGGCGCCTGGGCGCCAAACAGGGCGTGCAGCACGGCGGCATCCTCGAACAGACCGTGCAGGTACACGCCCAGCACGTTGCCCGCCGGGTTCTGCCAGGCGATGCCCGGCATGACCTCGCGCGCCACGTCACCCTTGGCGGCCATGGCCGGGTGCTGGGCGGTCTGGCCGTGGTGGATTTCGTAGCCGCAGGCAGCCACGCCCGAGAGCGCCGCCCAGGCGCCCGCCACCGGGCCAAACTGCGCGGCCGTGCGCAGTACGGTCTTGGCGGGCTCGAACACGGTGACCAGCGGCAGCAGGCCCAGGCCGGGGCCGTTGCCGTCGATGCCCTCGGGGTCGATCAGCGCCTCGCCCAGCATTTGCAGGCCGCCGCACACACCCAGCACGGTGCCGCCCTGCCCCGCGTGCGCGGCGATGGCTTGGTCGAGCCCCTGCGCGCGCAGCCAGGCCAGGTCGGCGGCGGTGGCTTTCGACCCAGGCAGCACGATCCAGTCGCTGGGCCGCAGCCCCGCCACGTCGGCCGGGCTGCGCACCCATTGCAGACGCAGGCCGGGCACGTTCTTGAGCGGCTGGAATTCGTCAAGGTTGCTGATGCGCGGGTAGGCCACCACGGCCACGGTGGTGTGCACCGCGCCGGGCGTGGTGTGCGGTCGATTGAGCGGCGACGGGCCGCCCCTAGCCGCGAGGGCCCCCTCGGGGGGCAGCGAGGACACGCCAGTGCCGAGCGTGGGGGTCATATCAAACACGCCGTCTTCCTCGGGCAGGCCGTGGTGCCACTGCATGGGGATGGTGGCCACGGTTGGCACGCCGGTGCGCTCCTGCAGGTGCTGCGGCGCGGGCGCAAGCAGGCTGGCGTCGCCCCGGAACTTGTTGAGCACAAAGCCGTGGATCAGCGCGCGCTCGTCCTCAGGCAGCAGCGCCCAGGTGCCGTAGAGGTGGGCGAAGGCGCCGCCCCGGTCGATGTCGGTGACCAGCAGGCAGCGCGCATTGGCATGGCGCGCCACGCGCATGTTGACAATGTCGCTGGCATGCAGGTTGGTCTCGGCGGGCGAGCCCGCGCCCTCGATCACCACCACGTCGTTCTCGGCGCGCAGTTCGTCCAGCGCGGCGGCAATCTGCGGCCACACCAACTGGCTGCGGCCGCGCCAGGGCAAGGCGGTCAGCTCCGCGCTCACCTGCCCCAGCAGCACCACCTGGCTGTGCGTGTCGGCCTCGGGTTTGAGCAAGAGTGGGTTCATGCGCACTTCAGGCACAGCGCGCGCGGCCAGGGCCTGGAAGTACTGCGCCGAGCCGATCTCGCCCCACGCGCCGTCGATGCCCGCCACACCGCCGCCGGGCCGCCCCAAGGCGGGGTGCGCCCCCTCGGGGGGCAGCGCAGCACACGCAGTGGCAAGCGTGGGGGCTGCCACCACGCGGGCGTTGTTGCTCATGTTCTGCGCCTTGAACGGCGCCACCTTCAGGCCCAGGTTGCTGTAGTAGCGGCACAGCGCCGTGGTGAGCCAGCTTTTGCCGGCGCCGCTGGTGGTGCCCAGCACCATCACGCAGCGGGCGGGCCGGTGGCCCGGAGCAAAGGGTTGAGTCATGCGAATTCCTTGGGTTGTTGCTGCGTCCATGCCAACCAGGCCTGGTGCAGCGCGTCTTGCGACGCGGGGGCCAGCACGCCCAGGCGCACCACGCCGCTCAATCCGAACGAGGTGCAGTCGCGCAGTTTGACACCATGCGCGCGCAGGCGGTGCAGCAGCGCGGGCAGGTCGGCCACCGGGGGCCGCGCGCAAAAGTAGTTGGCCTGGCTGCCGGGCAGCACCTCCCAGCCCAGGGCGGCGCACAGGGCCAGCTGGCGCGCCTTCCAGCCGCGCAGCACGGGCAGACATTCGGCCAGCCAGTGCTGCACGCGCGGCTGCACCCAGGCCTGCAGCAGTGCCACGCCATGCGCGCCCACGGGCCACGAGGGGGCCAGCGCGGCGAGCGCGGCCGCGTCGGCCTCGGCGCCCCGGGGTGCGATGGCGTAGGCGGCGCGCACGCCGGTCAGGCCCAGGGCCTTGTTGGGGGTCCACAGTTGCCAGAGCGTGTCCAGATGGCCCGGCGGCGCGCCCAGGCCTTCGAGGCGCAAGGGGTTGTAGGCGTAGTCGAGCACGCACAGCGTTTGCACGGGCACACCCGTCCGCAGCCATGCGGCCAGCGCCGCATCGGCCCGGCCCAGGGGGCTGGAGGGTTCGCACGCCCAGTGCAGGCCGGGCGCGGCCTCGGGCGCGGTGTGCACGTCCAGGCCCCAGGCGCGCGCGGCCTGGGTGTAGTCGCCGTAGCCGTGCGCGGGCACGGCCACGGCGCGCGCGCCGCGCCGCGCGGCCAGCGCGGTGGTGCGGTGGATGAATTCGCTGGCGCTGCCCGCCAGCACGATGCGCCCGGCCTCCACGCCGTGGAAGGCGGCGAGTTGCGCGCGCAAGGCGGTGTAGGCCGGGTCGGGGTAGCGCGTGGCGTCGGCCCGCTGCACGGCGGCCAGCGCCACGGGGCAGGGGCCGCAGGCGTTGCTGTTGGTGGAGAAGTCGTGCGCAGCGGCGCCCAGCGCGTCGGTGCCGCCGTGCACGGGCAGGGCCCGGGCTTCAGACATGCCAGGCCCCCTGGATAACTACAAAAACAATAGCTATTAGCGCAATACCAGTCAGCGAAAAAGCCGCTTTTGATGCAATTTTTCTGGCCTGGCGCACGTCCTGCGCGGTGGGGGCCCGCCCCTGTGCATGCAGCTGGTACACGCCGGGCTTGGTCAGCCGCACGCCCAGCGCCAGCGCCATGGCCGCCATGGGCCAGCCGCTGTTGGGCGAGGGGGTGCGGCGCGCCTCGCGCACCAGCGCGCGCGGGCGCACGCCCCGGCCCGCCAGGGCCAGCAGCAGCGCGGTGATGCGCGCGGGCAGCCACGAGAGCAGGTCGTCGGCGCGGGCCGCCCATTTGCCGGCCCACTCCCAGCAGCGGCCGTCGCGCATGCCCCGGTAGCCCCACATGGCGTCGGCCGTGTTGGCCAGGCGGTAGAGCGCGGCGCCGGGCAGGCCCGCCACGGCAAACCAGAACAGTGGCGCGACCACCGAGTCGTTGAGGTTTTCGGCCAGCGATTCGATGGCGCTCTGGCGGACCTGCTCGGCGCTGAGCTGCGCCACGTCGCGGCTCACCAGCCAGGCCAGGCGGGCGCGCCCTTCGGCGAGCGAACGGGCCAGCGCGTCTTCCACCGCGCGCACCTCGCGCAGCAGCAGCGAGAGCGCGAACAGCGGCTTGAGCAGCAGCCCGAGCAGCAGCGCCCCCAGCAACAGGCGCAGCACGCCCACCACGGCGGAGGCGCCCTCCAGGCCCAGGCCGGGCACGTCCACGACCACGGTGCACACCTCGGCAGGCGCGCCCCAGGCGTACAACGCCACCCCCTGGAGCAGCGCAGCAACTATCAAAACAATAGCTGCCAGCGCACACCAGCAAAGCGCTCCAAGCCAAAAAAGCTTCAAATCCCGCCCGGTGGGGGCTTGCGGTGCCACCCAGCGGCCGCAGGTGCCCAGGGCCTTGCCCATCCACACCACCGGGTGCCAGCGCACGTGCGGCTCGCCCCACAGGCGGTCTACCGCCAGCGCCACCAGCGCTGCCAGAGCGAGGAAGGCGACACCCTCGCCGGGGCGGGCGATGAGCGGGTGCAGCCAGTGCCAATGCATGGGGTGACTGTAGCCGCGCGCTAGTCTTCAATGCCGCGCTGCGCGGGAATGCCGGCCTGGAAGGCGTGCTTGACGAGCTTCATCTCGGTCACCGTGTCGGCGATGGCAATGATTTCCTCGGGGCAGCGGCGGCCCGTGAGGCACACATGCACGTCCTTGGGGCGCGCGGCCAGGGTGTCGAGCACGTCCTGCAGCGGCAGCCAGCCGTAGATGAGGGGGTAGGTGATTTCGTCGAGCACCACCAGAAAGCGCTCGCCCCCCAGGATGTCGGCCCGCGCTTTCTGCCAGCCGTCGCGCGCCAGTTGCGCGGAGTGTTCGAGGTCTTTGCTCTTCCAGCTGAAGCCGTCGCCCAGGCCTTCGATGGGCAGGCCGATCTGCTCGAACATGCGGTGCTCGCCAAAGCGTGCGCTCGGCACCTTCATGAACTGGTACACCTTGACCGCCTTGCCCCGGCCGTGCGCGCGCAGCGCCAGGCCAAAGGCGGCCGTGCTCTTGCCCTTGCCGTCGCCGGTGTTCACGATGACCAGGCCCCGGCGTTCGCCCTCGGGTTTTTCGTAGCGTTTTTCGGTGGGTGGAGCTTCGGTCTGCATGGGGTGCCTTTCAATATCGCAAACAACTACAGGCGGGGCAGTGCCAGCCATTGCCCGGCCACGCAATGGATGGCAATGCGCTCATCGAACACCTGCTCCAGTGCGCGGTGGGTGGCCGCGTCCTGCGCGGCGCCGTGGTGGCACAGGCGGCCCTGCGCGATCAGGGCCACATCGTCGGCCTGCAGCGCCATCGAGAGTTCGTGCAGCACGCTGACCACCGTGTGGCCGCGCGCGACCAGCCCGCGCACCAGCAGCAGCCAGTCGGCCTGGTGCGGCGGATCGAGGTTGGCCAGGGGTTCGTCCATCAGCAGCACCGGTGCCTGCACGGCCAGGGCGCGCGCCAGCAGCACGCGCTGGCGCTCGCCGCCCGAGAGCTGGCCCAGCGGCCGCGCGCGCCAGTCCCAGGCCTGGGTGCTGCGCAGCGCCTGTTCGACGGCGGCATGGTCGGCGGCCGTGGGCGGCTGCATCCAGCCCTGGTGCGGCAGGCGGCCCAGCATGGCCACGTCGTACACGGTCAGGTCGTCGGCGGCGGCCTCGTTCTGGCCCAGCCAGGCCAGGTGCTGGGCGCGCTCGCGCCGGGGCCAGGCGTGCAGATCGCGCCCCTGCAGCAGCACCTGCCCGCTGCTGTGCGGCAGCAGGCCCGCCAGCACCTTGAGCAGCGTGGATTTTCCCGCGCCGTTGGGGCCGACGATGCTGGTCCAGCGGCCCGCCGAAAGCGGCAGCGTGATGCCATGCAGTATGGGGTGTTTTCCGATCCCAGCGCTTACTGCACAAGCGCTGATAGCTATTTTTTCAGGAGCACTCATAACAGCCCCCCGGGCGCTGTTCTTCGATGCATCAGCCACAGCAGGTAGCCACCACCGAGCACGGCCGTCAGCACGCCCACGGGCAGCTCCTGCGGCGCCATCAGGCCGCGCGCCAGCAGGTCGGCACCGGCCAGCAGGGCGGCGCCCATGAGGCTGGCCAGCAGCATCAGGCGCCCGTGCGTCACGCTGACGATGGCGCGCACCAGGTGCGGCGCGGCCAGGCCGACGAAGGCGATCAGCCCGGTCTGCGCCACCGCCGTGCCCGTGGCCAGCGCCAGCACCGCCACCAGCGCGGCGCGCAGGGGCGCGAGCCGCAGGCCCAGGCTGAGCGCGGTGGCCTCGCCCAGCGCCAGCCCGTCGAGCACGCGCGCCAGCAGCCAGGCGGCCGCCAGGCACAGCAGCCACACGCCCGCCATGAGCAGGCACGATGTCCAGCCCACGAACCCCGTGGAGCCGAGCAGAAAGGCCTGCATGGCCTGCAGCGAGTCGGGCGACATCAGCAGCATCAGCGAGGTGCAGGCACCCAGCACCACGCCCACCACCACGCCCGCCAGCAGCAGGCGCAGCGTGTGCTGCACACCGCGCGCCAGGGCCAGCGTGAGCAGCACAGCCAGCACCGCCCCCGCGAAGGCCGCGCCCGTGAGCCCCAGGCGCACCAGCCAGTGGCTGGAATACACCGACACCGCCATGGCCGCACTGGCGCCGCCCACCATGCCCGCGCCGCCGCCCATGAGCGCGAGCACGCTGGCCACGCCCAGCGAGGCACCCGAGGCACTGCCCAGCAGGTAGGGGTCGGCCAGCGGGTTGCGAAACAGCCCCTGCGCCACAGCACCGGCCAGCCCGAGCAGCGCACCGGCCGCCCAGGCGCCGATGGTGCGCGGCAGGCGGATGTCCCAGACGATCTGCAGCGCCATGGCGTGCGCGGCCGGGTCGGCCTGCGCGTCCATCAGCGCGGGCCAGAGGTTCTCCAGCCCCATGCTGCCCACGCCGGTGCCCAGCACCACCAGCACCAGGCCTGCCAGGGCCAGCCCGATGGCCAGCCAGCGGCCACGGGCTGCGTGCCGCGCAGGCTGCGTTGGGGCGGTGGGACTCATGGACGAGCGCCTTTGGGCACGGCCATGCTGGCTGTTTTGTCGGCCAGGCAGCCCGCCATGAGGCGTGCGGCCTCGGCCATGCGCGGGCCGGGGCGAATCAGCACATCGGATTCTTCGGGGGTGAACACGCACATGCGCTGCTCGCGCACGGCGCGCATGCTGCCCCAGCCCGGCCGCGCGGCCAGGCCCTCGGCGCTGCGCGCGCCGACCATGATGATGTCAGGGTCGGCACGCACCACGAATTCGGGGTTGAGCTTGGGGAAGGGCCCGTGCGAGGCGCCCAGGATGTTGCGCGCGCCCAGGCGCGCCAGCGTCTCGCCGATGAAGGAGCCCGGCCCGGCGCCATACGGCCCGGGGTTGACCTCGAAGTACACGCGCGCGCCGCGCGCGGCCGGGGGCAGCGCCTGCACGGCGGCCTGCACGCCGGCGTCGGTGGCGCGCCAGACGCGCTGGGCGTCCTGCACGCCCAGCAACTGGCCCACCTTGCCCAGCACACGCTGCATGTCGGCATGGGTCTTGGGTTCGAGCGCCACCACGGGAATGCCCAGCGCTTCAAGCCGCGCCCCCGCGCGCGAGGAGGTGGCCATGACCACCACGTCGGGCCGCAGCGCGACGATGGCTTCGATGTTGGGGTCCAGACCGCCGCCCACCTGGGGAAGCTTGCGCACGCTTTCGGGCCAGTTGGTGTAGCGGTCCACGCCCACGAGGCGCTGGCATTCGCCCAGCGCACACACGGTTTCAGCCAGCGAGGGCAGAAGGCTGACGATGCGCTGGGGGGTGCGCGCCAGCTGCACGGCGCGGCCCCGGTCGTCGGTGATCTGCACGCCTTGCGCCTGCGCCGTGCCGTACATCAGCAGCAGCAGCGCCAGCAGCACGGCGACCACGATGACGATGCGTTTGATGGGGGTGGGTTTCATGGGGTAGTGCCTTTGAGGGTGAGCGGCAGTCCGGCCGCCATGAGCGTGACGCGCTCGCACGCCTGCGCAGCCTGCTGGTTGAGCAGGCCCAGTGCATCGACAAAGGCACGCACCTCGCGCCCCATCGGGATCACCCCCAGGCCAATCTCGTTGCCTACCAGAACAACGGGCCCGGAGGCGCACTCGATTGCTACAAAAAACTGAGCTGCTTGCGCTTGCCAGTTATGCGCTAGAGCCTGTTTTTGTTCAAAACTCATGGAATCCACCCCTGCGGGCATGGTCCAGTTCGTGAGCCACAGGGTGAGGCAGTCCACCACCAGCAGGGTGTGCGGTGTGCTCTCACGCTGCAGCACGGCGGCCAGGTCGCGCGGCTCTTCCAGCGTGGCCAGGCCGGGCACGCGCTCGGCACGGTCGCGCTGGTGGCGCGCGATGCGGGCGTGCATCTCGTCGTCCCAGGGCTGGGCGGTGGCGATGAGCAGTGCGCGGTGCTGCGGCGAGCGCGCCAGCCAGTCGCGCGCAAGCAGTTCGGCGCGGCGCGACTTGCCACTCTTTTGCCCGCCCAGGATGAGTTCGCTGCGCGCGATGCGGGCGTTCATGCGCCCTCCCCGCCCAGCAGGTGCGCCACGGCGCGCGGGCTGGAGGCGAACCAGGCATGGAAGTAGCTCGCGTGCAGGCTGCCGCTGCGGTACAGCGCATCGCCCGCATCGGGCGCCGGGGCTTCGCCGGGGCGGCTGCTGCGCGCAATGACCGGCGCGTTGCTGGCCAGCGTGGAGTAGTGAAAGGTGTGGCCGCGCAGCACCTGCCCCGCCACCGCCAACTGCTGCGGCCCCAGCCCCGCCAGGCGTTTGTGGAGCGTGGCCTGGCCGGGCAGCAGGCCCCAGAGCGGCTGCGCCGTGCCGTCCGGCAGTTGCACCGCTTCGCACAGCGCGACCATGCCGCCGCATTCGGCCCACAGGGGGCGGTCGGCTTCCAAGTGCTGCTGCAGGTCGGCACGCAGGCCGGTGTTGGCGGCAATCTGCGCGGCATGCAGCTCGGGGTAGCCGCCGGGCAGCCACACGGCGTCGCAGGGCGGCAGCCGGTCGCCTGCCAGCGGCGAGAAGAAGCACACCTGCGCGCCAAGCTCCTCCAGCGTCTGCAGGTTGGCGGCGTAGATGAAGCTGAAGGCCGCGTCGCGCGCCACGGCCACGGTGCGGCCCGCAAGCAGCGGCGGCACGGCCTCGGAGATTTGGGGCGAGGGGAAGTCCACGGCCCAGCGCTGCAGCTCGCCGGCACCCATCTGGCCCAGGGGCGTGGCGGCCAGCGCGTCGGCGGCGGCGTCCAGGCGCTGCAGGGCGTCCTGCAACTCGTGCGCTGCCACCAGGCCCAGGTGGCGTTCGGGCAGCAGGGCCGGCCCCTCGCCCAGCGTGATGCGCGCCAGCGCGCCCAGCCAGTCCTGCGGATCACGCAGGCCGGCGCGCAGCATGTCGGCGTGGCGCGCGCTGCCCACGCGGTTGGCCAGCACACCCGCCCAGGGCAGGCCGGGCCGGTAGTCGCGCAGCCCATGGGCCAGCGCGCCGAAGGTGCCCGCCATGGCCGAGGCATCGACCACGGCCAGCACCGGCACGCCAAAGCGCTGGGCCAGGTCGGCCGCGCTCGGGTCGCCGTCGAACAGGCCCATCACGCCCTCGATGAGGATCAAATCCGCCTCACACGCGGCGGCGTGCAGGCGCCGGGCGCAGTCGGGCGCACCGTTGATCCACAGGTCCAGCGAGTGCACCGGCGCGCCGCTGGCGAGTTCATGCCAGTGCGGGTCCAGAAAATCGGGCCCACACTTGAACACGCGCACGCGCCGCCCCTGGCGCGCGTGCAACCGGGCCAGCGCGGCCGTGACCGTGGTCTTGCCCTGGCCCGATGCCGGGGCGGCCACGAGCAAGGCAGGGCACGTTGCGGAGGAGACCATGCTTACTGTGGCGTCCACTTGAGGCCGACGTAAAGCGTGCGGCCCGGGGTGGCGTAGGTGCGAGCGAGTTCGTAGGCCTTGTCGCCCAGGTTGTCGATGCGCGCCAGCAGCGTGAAGTCGCGCGCCACGCGGGTGCTGGCGTAGAGGTTGACCAGCCCATAGCCGCCGAGCACCTGGGTATTCGCTTCGTTTTCAAACCGGCGGCCCGAGGCCTGCAGTTCGGCGCCCAGTGTCCAACCCGCCACCTGGGTGTCGGCACCGAATGTCGCATGGTGCTTGGCACGGCGCCGCAGTTGCTTGCCAGTGCCCAGGTTCCGCGGGTTCTGCAGATCGACGGAAGCATGCCACTGCACGCCCACCCAGTGGTGCGAGGCCGCGAGCGTCACGCCCTCGTACTGGGCGCGCGCCGCGCTGGTGTAGCAGCCGAAGGCGGACGGGCATCCGCCAGGGGAGCCAAAAATGATCAGGTTGTTCACGCGGTTGCGGTACACCACGGCCGAGAAGCTGCTGCGCCCTTGCGCGTAGCGCAGGCCCAGTTCGGCGTTGCGGCCGGACTCGGGGCGCAGCGAGGCCAGGCCGTATTCACTGAAGCGCTGGTACAGCGTGGGCGCGCGGAAGGCCGTGCCTGCCGAGGCCGTGGCGCGCCACGCCGGCGTGAGAGCGTAGCCATAGGCCACGCTGCCCGTGCCCTTGCCACCGAATTCGCTGTCGTCGTCGTGGCGCACGTTGAGTTGCAGCGTGTGGGCACCCCGTTGGTAGCCGTAGCCCAGCGCCAGCGCATCCTGCGAGCGGCCCTGGTCGATGGGGGCGTTGGTCAGATGGTCTTCGCGGCGCTCCAGCGCAGCGCTGAAGCGGTGCGCACCCAGGCGGACTTCGTTCTGCCAGAGGTAGCCGCGCAGCCGGGTTTCGGTGCGGTAGGGCGAAGGGGTGGTTTCATAGTGGCTGGCCGAATCCGTGACCGACACGCGGGTGCTGTAGGCGTCTGTCCACTGCGCCAACCAGTTCAGCCCGGCGGTGTGCATGCGGCTGAGGTTGCGGTCGTCCACCGGGCTGGCGGGTGTGTGGGCGAAGCCGTCGTAGGCGGAATTCATGCGGCTGGCCAGCAGCGTGGCGTCCAGCTTGTGGCGCGCATCAATGCGGTAGCCCAGCCGGGCATGGCCCGAGGTGCTGCGGTAACCGTCCCGGTCGGCGTTGTGGGAGCCGCTGGTTTTGGAGTCGAAGCCGCTGCTGCGCGCGTGGGTCAGCCCCAGGGCATAGTCCAGCGCACCGTCGGGGCCGGCCGCGCCGCTGACGCCAGCTTCGAGCTTGCGCGTTCCCTGGCTGCCCAGGCCGATGCCCACATAAGGCACGGCCGGGCCTTCACCCTTGCGCGTGAACAGTTGCACCACGCCGCCGATGGCGTCCGAGCCATAGACCGCAGCCGCCGGGCCGCGCAGCACCTCGATGCGCTCGATCTGCGCCAGCGGAATCTGCTCCCACTGGGCACCGCCCGTGGACTGCGAATCCACCCGCACGCCGTCGATGTAGACGGCCGTGAAGCGCGATTCGGCGCCGCGCAGGTACACGCTGGTGGCATTGCCGATGCCGCCGTTGCGCGTGATCTCCACGCCGGGCAGGCGCGCCAGCACGTCGGCCAGGCCCGTGGCGCCGCTGGCCTCGATGGTTTCGCGGTCGATGATGGAGACGTCGGCCACCAGGTCGGCCAGGGGCTGTTCGGTGCGGGTGGCGGTCACCACGGTGTCCTGCAGCGAGGGCATGCGCGCGTTCTGCGCCAGCAGCAGGGGCTGCATCGGCTCCTGGGACTGCGCCGCCGTGGCCGCGAGAAAGGAAAAAGCCGCCAGAACGGCAGGACGCAACGGCGCGGAACGGCGCGCACGAGGGGAACGGTTTTTCATGGAAATCAGTGTCAGCAAACAACCTGCGCCGGCTTCCCCGCCAGCAAATAGGTGATACGGCCGCACGCCAGCCCTGGAGGGCGCGCACGGCCACCGTGTTGGCCGGTATCCGGGCTGGCGGAACGCCCTCCAACGCCTTCCCAGGCGCTTGTTCAAGGCGCCCAGTGGCTGAGTGTTGAAGAGAGAATCGGGTGATTCGTCCGCTGACCGTTGCGGGGGCAGCGCAGGCTCGGTGTCGCCATGGCTGGCGGCGACCTCCCTGCTTCCCGTTGAACTGCGGCATGTGAACCACACCGCGAGCACCAACGCCCGAGATTTTACGGCGCTTTGGAATCCAACTGCCTACAATCTGGGGCTCTATGGCTTCTTTGTCCCCCCTCGACCAGATCGCCGAGCGCGTGGAGCGCCTGCTGGTGCGCCACGAGCAGCTTCAGCGCACCAACGAACTGCTGGCCGAACAGGTCGCGGCCCTCACGCAGGAGCGCGATTCCCTGCGCTCACGCCTGCAGGCGGCCCGCCACCGCATTGATGCCCTGATCGAGCGGCTGCCCCCCGCGCCCGAACCGAAGGACGACGCATGAAACAGCTTGAGGTGCAGATCATGCAGCAAAGCTACCTGCTGGGCTGCCCCGAGGGCCGCGAGGCGCGACTGCTCGAAGCCGTGGAGCGGGTGGACACCGCCATGCTGCGCATTCGCGACGCCGGCAAGGTGCGCGCCCGCGAGCGCATCGCCGTGCTGGCCGCGCTGAACCTGGCTTTCGAGCTGGGCGACCGCGAGGCCGCCGATCTGGCCGCTGCGGCCCAGCAAACGGCCAGCCCGCCATCGGCGCTCCCGGCCGCGCACGAGGGCGGCGAGAACGGCGAGAGCGAGCGCCTGCAGGCCCTGGTGCGGCGCCTTGACGAAGCCCTGGGCAACGATGGCCGCCTGATCTGAACAGCCCGGCTCCGCAAGGCCTACAATGGCAATGTCTGCGGTGCTGCCGGGCTTTATATTTCCTTGAACCAATGCTCATTGAGCCCGGGCTTGGTACATTGCCCGGTGAGCGTGATCATCTCGCGTCAGATGAACCCAACGCCTGGCTGCCCTCGCCCACCTGAACCCCCGGTTCAGGATGACGGTCCGGCGGCATTCGCAGACACCTTTTCCGCGCAGGTGCTCCAGGCACCGCGCAGCCTCCCGCAGGGCCCGGGCCCTGCCCTCCAGCGCAACGCCGCATGTTCCTAGACCCACTCCTGACCACCGAACTCGCCTTGCTGGGCCTGTGCACCGGCTTCCTGGCCGGGCTGCTGGGCATCGGAGGCGGCATGGTGCTGGTGCCCTTCCTGACCTACTTCCTCGGCCAGCAGCAGGTGGCGCCGGGCCTGGCGGTCAAGATGGCCATTGCCACCTCGATGGCCACGATTGTCTTCACCTCCATCTCCAGCGTGCGCGCACACCACCAGCGTGGCGCCGTGCGCTGGGACATTGCGCGGCGGCTGGCCCCCGGGATCGTGCTGGGCAGCCTGGCCGCGAGCCTGGGGGTTTTCGCCCTGCTCAAGGGCTCATTCCTGGCGCTCTTCTTCGCGCTGTTCGTCAGCTTTTCGGCCTGGCAGATGCTGCGCAACAAGAAGCCCGCTCCCTCGCGCCAGATGCCGGGCACCGCCGGGCAGCTGGCGGCCGGCGGCACCATCGGTTTTCTCTCGGGGCTGGTGGGGGCTGGTGGCGGCTTTGTCAGCGTTCCCTTCATGGTGTGGTGCAACGTGCCCATTCACCAGGCCGTGGCCACCAGCGCGGCGCTGGGCTTTCCCATCGCACTGGCCAATGCGGCAGGCTATGTGGCGAGCGGTCAGTCGGTTGCCGGGCTGCCGCCGCTGTCGCTGGGCTATGTATGGCTGCCCGCGCTGACCGTGATCGCGCTGTGCAGTGTGCTCACCGCACCGCTGGGTGCGCGCGCAGCGCACCAGCTGCCCGTGGCCCGGCTCAAGCAGATGTTCGCGGCGCTGCTGATGGCCCTGGCAGCCTACATGTTCTGGAAGGGCATCACTGCGGTGTGAGGCCGCTGTCTTTGGCGGCCGCCCGGGGCGCCAGATCGCCCTCTCCCAGCAACAGGTCAAACTCTGCGGCAGGCAGCGCCGGCGAACACAGGTACCCCTGGTAGACATCGCACTGCATCTCCTGCAACGCAGAGCGCTGGGCCAGCGTTTCCACCCCCTCGGCGACAACACGCATCTTCAGCGCCTGGCCCAGGTGCACGATGGCGCTGACAATGGCACGGTCGCCGGCATGGTCCGGCAGTCCGCGCACAAACGACTGGTCGATCTTGAGTTTGTGGATGGGCAGGTTCTTGAGGTAGGCCAGACTGGAATACCCCGTCCCGAAATCATCGATCGCCAGCCCCACCCCCATCGCGGCCACATGCGCCAGGCGCTGCGCGGCTTCCTGCGCATCTTGCAGCAGGATCGATTCGGTCAGCTCCAGCTCCAGCAGTTCGGGAGGCAGACCGTATTCCTGCAGCAGCCGTGTGAGACGGTCCAGAAAATCGGGTTGCCGCATCTCCAGCGCCGAGACATTCACCGACACCAGGATCGGGGTGCCCGCCCGCATCCAGCGCGCGGCCTCCTGCACAGCCTGCTCCAGCACCCAGGCGCCCAGGGTGATGATGTAGCCGGTCTCTTCGGCCAGCGGGATGAAATCCGACGGCGCGACGGCACCCAGTTCCGGGTCTTTCCAGCGCAGCAAGGCTTCGGCACCGGTGATGCGGCCCGTCGCCATGTCGACTTGGGGCTGGTAGTGCACGCTCATGTGCTGCCCGCCCAGGGCCTGGCGCATGGCGTGCTCCATCTGCATGCGCTCAAGCAGGTTGGCATTCATCTGCGGCTGGTAGAAGCCGAAGTTTCCGCGCCCGCACTCTTTGACGCGGTACATGGCTGTGTCAGCCTGCTTGATCAGCTCGTCCAGCGTCCGGCCATCCTGGGGATACAGCGCCACCCCGATGCTGCACTGGATGGAAAACCCCATGCCGTCGAGCGTGAAAGGACGGCGCATCACGTCGAGCATGCGGCGCGCCACATGCTCCGCCCCCATGGCATCGCCTGCGTGCAGGTACATGGCAAACTCGTCCCCGCCGATGCGGCACAGCATGTCGGTCTGGCGCAGACAGGTCTGCAGCCGCGACGCCACCTGCTGCAGCACGCGGTCGCCAAAATGGTGGCCCAGGGAGTCATTGATGACCTTGAACCGGTCCAGGTCCAGGAAGAGGATGGCAAAACCTGCTCCCTCGGGCTGCGCGGACCGGATGGCCGTCTCCACCTTTTGAGACAGCAAAAGGCGGTTGGGGAGGCCTGTCAGCACATCGCTGTAGGCCAGTTCATCGATCCGCTTTTGCGCCGCGTGCTGCTGTGTGAGGTCCCGCACAAAGCCGATGCTCTGCTCAATGCCCCCGTCTTCGCCACGCAGGGCCACCCAGGAGAGATGAACCGCGCAGCCATTTTCCCCCTCCCGCGGCAACCACAGCTCACCATTCCAGATGCCGCCGTGCCGCCAATCCGACTGCACGCAGTCCAAAAAAGGCTGGGCCACCCCCATGCCGAAGAACGATGTCACCGTCTGGCCTTGCAGGCTCTGGCTGGTGCGGCCCGAAAGCTGCTCGCACGCCGGATTCAGGCGCACCAGCTGGTGCTGGCGGTCGGCAATAAAAATGGCGTATGGACTGGAATCGAACACCCTGGCCGCCAGTCGCAACGCCGCCTGGGCCTGCACCTCCTGGGTGATGTCACGAAACGAATACACCCGCCCGGTAACGTTGGCATGGTTCCACAAGGGCACGCTGCGCCGCTCGATCACCTGGCCTTCGTGCAGCTCGATCACATCATGGCTGCTGCCCTGCAGATCGGCCGCAATGACCTCCAGCCGCGCCTTGTAGGTTCGGGGGTCACGCACGCGCGACACCAGGAAGGCATGGATCGACTCATCGTTCCGCTGCAGCAGCAAATCCTGGGGCAGGCCCCAGATCTGCACCAGCCGCTGATTGAAGGCACGCACCTCGCCATCGACGCCACAGACCAGCATGCCGTCCGCGGCGGAGTCGAGCGTGGCCCGCAGCTCGGCCAGCAAGGTCTCCAGCCCACGCTCGGCGGCCTGCCGGGCACTGCAATCCACCATGGTCACCAGCAGCGCGGCGCCGCTGGCCGCCAGAGAAAAGGGCGCAACCCTGCGCTCAACGGGCACGAGCTGACCATCGGCGCGCAGCAGGCTGGTCATGGAATGGATGCCCATGGCCATCGCCTCTTCGCTGTCAGCCCAGAAGCACTGGTCCTGGGGCGTAGCCGCCAGTCGCTGCACGGGCAGGCCGACCAACTCCTCGCGCGCCATGCCCACCAGCGTGGCCGCACTCAGATTGGCGAAAAGAATCGAGCGCGTGCGCGCATCCACCAGCCAGATGGCTTCCTGCAGCCCATCAAAGGTCGCCTGCCAGAGAACATCCTGTGCACGGACGTTGAGGTTCACGGCCCCGCCTCGGCTGCGGCCGGATTGACCGCCCTTTCAAAAAAGTAGCAGATCCGCTTGCGCGGCGACAGGTACTCCAGTGCCTCCCTGGGAAGCTGGGAGGGGCGCAGGCTGCGCCGGATGCCCAGTTCAGGGACCGTCTCCAGATCCAGCACCAGCGCTTCGTCCTTGGGAACCCGTGGATCGTGCACGATCACCCGGGGACGCAGGGGGCGCGACGAGTTGACCGACACCACCATGGCGTAGCGGTCATTCACCAGCTGCACCACCGATCCGGGCGGGTAGACCCCCATCATGCGGATGAAGATACCCAGCTCCACCGGGTCAAACCGGTTTTTCTGCTGCGCAAACATGACGGAAAGCGCTTCATGCGGCGTCATCGTCTGGGCACTTCGGCCCGGGTTGCACAAACGCTCGTAGTGGTTGACCAGCGACAGGATGCGCCCGGCCAGGCACAGCTCTTCGCCCCGCAGCTTCAGCGGAAACCCGCTGCCATCGGCCATTTCGTGGTGCTGGGCAATGGCCAGCAGAACCCCCTTGGACAACCCCATGCTCTGCCCCAGCCGGACAGACTCGCCCACATGGCTGCGGTAGCGTGTCTCTTCGGCGGGGGTCATGCCGGGAAACGGTCCACTGATGGCCTGCGGCAGGCGCAGCTTGCCAATATCGTGCAGCAGCGCCGCCATGCCGAGGTCCTGCATGGCCACTGGCGACAGCCCTTGTGCCTTGCCCATCAGCAAGCACAACACCATGACATTGACGGGATGCAGCGCATTGCGCTCGCCCACCCCCTCGGACAACAGGCTGATCACGGATTCGGTATTGCCCAGCAGTTCCTGCACGCTATCGGCAACGAGCGCCTCGCTCTCGACCCGCGCCATCGCCGGACTTCCTTCGGCGCTTTCGGCAAGCTTGCGGTACTGCCGCGTGATAGCCATGAAGCGCTGGTCACAGGCATCCAGGCGGCGCTGCTGCTCCAGCAGCTTGCGCTTGAGCAGCAGCGCCGCCTGCCGCGCCTCATCCCCAGCCGCCACGGCGGGCGCGGACACCCCATCGGCCCCAGTACCGTTGACGGCGTCTCGCAACGGCGCCTCTCCCTCCACCGGCCCGGCCGACGGGAGGGGCGCGAATTGCGATTCGGGTGGGGGCTGGTCACTCTTGGAAGGGCTGTAGCGGATCTGGCTCAGGCCCAGCCCGCGCAGGATTTCAATCTGCGACTCCGACGCGATGCGAAAACTGCTGACAGGAAAAGGATGGCTCATCCAGTTCAGATCGAGCTGGATGTACATGCCAATGCGCAACTGGCCTATATCTATCAGTACGTCAGTGTTTTCATCCATTGCAGGGAACCTCGCGGTAGTCATCTCCGCTGCGGGTTTCGCTGTGCATTATGTAATGCATCCGGTACCACTTTTGCTGACGCAGCACCATTGGCGCTTTTGTGCAACAGATCGCTATTGGCAAATCAGGGAGGGTCGGTAAACCAAATCCATCCACAGCGCCCAGACCGCCACCCCGCACAGCAACAGGCCCGCCAGGCGCGTACCCCAGCTGGCACGCAGTGCATTCACGCGCTGGCGAAGATGCAACCAGAGCCAGGGCCCTGCCAGCAGCCAGACCCCGCCCCCCAGGGCAAACAGCGCCATGGTGAATGCACCTTGCCAGACTCCACCGCTCAGGGCGGCCACCAGCAAGGCGGAATACAACAGCCCGCAGGGCATCAGGGCCCAGAGGAATCCGGTGGCGAAAGCGCCTCCGGGCGCCTCCACCAGCGGGCGCACCCGGCCCCACACCGAGCGGCCGGCATTCTCGACCCAGGCTGGCTGGCGGGCGTGCAGCACCATCATGGCGCCCCATGCCAGCATAGCGACGTGAAGAAACGTCCAGACAGGGCGTAGCGCCGTGCTTTGCTGTGTCAGCCAGGCCAGGCTCTGCATGGCCATGGCCGCCAGCGCGCCCACGGCGGCGTAGCCGAGCAAACGGCCCAGGTGGTATGCCGCGAGCCTGCGCGCATGACCGCCCCGGGGCCGCCATTGCACGGCATGTTCCCGCAGCGGCTGCTGTCCTGTCACCACGGCACAGGGTGCCGCGCACATGGCCAGGCAATGGGGCCCGCCCGCGAGCCCCATGAGCAGCGCGGTGGACGCCAGGGATGCAAGCATGGGAACTAGATGATGCGGGAAAACCGCGCCCGGTTCTTGTCGGCCTGCAAATACTTGTCGAACACCATGGCGATACCACGCACGAAATACCAGCCCATGGCCGTGACCTCAATGCCTTCGGCGCTGAGCTTCACCAGACCCTGTTGCTCCATTTCCTGCAGTTGCTCCAGCTCGGGCGCGAAATATTTACGAAAATCAATCAGCCACGACGAATCCAGAGGCTCGAACAGCAACTCCCCCTGGCACATCAGCGCCATGATGACCGCACGCCGCACAAGGTCATCCCGCGTCAGGGCCAGCCCGCGCACGACGGGCAAGCGCCCCTGGTTGAGCCGGTCGTAGTAGTCATCCAGGGTCTTGGCGTTCTGGCTGTAGGTGGCCCCCACCCGGCCTATGGCGGAAACCCCCAGGCCAATCAGATCGCAGTCTGGCTGCGTGCTGTAGCCCTGGAAATTGCGATGCAGCCGCCCCTGGCGCTTGGCGATCGCCAGCGCATCCTCGGGCAATGCGAAATGGTCCATGCCCACATACACATACCCCGCAGAGCTGAATGCTTCGAGCGACCGCGCCAGCATCGCCACCTTGGACGATGCCATGGGCAGGTCCGCCCAGATGATGCGGCGCTGGGGCTTGAAGCGGTCGGGCAGGTGTGCGTAGGCATAAAGCGCAATGCGATCCGGGCGCAACTGCGCCACCTGCGCCAGCGTGCGGTCGAAAGAATCCGGGGTTTGCTTGGGCAGACCGTAGATCAGGTCCACGTTGATCGAGTCAAATCCGATCGCGCGCGCCGACTCGACCAGCGCAAACACCTGTTCGGCCGGTTGAATGCGGTGCACGGCCTTCTGGACTTCAGGGTCGAAATCCTGAACACCAAAGCTCAAGCGGTTGAATCCCAGTTCATGCAGCAAGGCCAGCCGACTGGCGTCCACGGTGCGGGGGTCCACTTCGATCGAATACTCCCCGCCCGGCACCAGCGTGAAGTTGCTGCGCAGCATGCCCATGAGCTCACGCAGCCCTTCATCCGACAGGAACGTCGGCGTACCGCCGCCAAAGTGGATCTGGCTGACCACCTGCCCCACGCCAAGGTGCGCGGTATGCAAATCGATCTCGCGGCTGAGGTAGCGCAGGTAGACATCCGCACGGTCATGGTGCTTGGTGATGATCTTGTTGCAGGCGCAGTAGTAACAGAGCGACTCGCAAAAGGGAATGTGAACATAGATCGACAGCGGCAGGGCCTTGCCCACGGCACTTTGCCGGCGCTGCTGCAGAGCCAGCACATACTCATCCTCCCCAAAGGCGTCCACAAAGCGGTCCGCGGTGGGGTAAGACGTGTAGCGGGGCCCCGATACATCAAACCGGGTCAGCAATTCAGGGGTTACAACTGTCATGTAGGCTCCTAACAAGCAAGCGTAATGTGCCCGAGTTTTCGGTCACATCTCTTGATTCCAGTCAAGCACCCCGCATGAGAACAGAGAGTGGAAGCAAAGGGGAAGAATGAGTGATAATTTGACCCATGTCAGCCCCACCTCGCATACCCATCGTTCCGGCCCCTACCGACGAAGCTTCGGACATCCCGACCGAAGCTGGACAGGTGCCCATTCACATGACACCTCAAACCATCAAGGTGGCATGCTCGAACTGCAATCTGCGCGAGCTGTGCATGCCCGTCGGGCTGACAGACGATCAGATCAAACGCATTGACAACGTGGTGGCCATCCGGCGGAAAATCAAGCGCGGCAGCACGCTCTTTCGCAACGGCGAGCCATTCACCTCGCTGTTTGCCATTCGTACCGGCTTTTTCAAGACCTGCGTGGCCACCGAGGATGGAAGGGACCAGGTCACGGGCTTTCAGATGGCGGGCGAGATCATCGGGCTGGACGGCATCGTGAATGACCATCACACCTGCGATGCCGTGGCACTGGAAGATGCCGAGGTCTGCGTCATGCCCTTTGACCGCATCGAGGACATCTCGCGCGAAGTCAATGCGCTGCAGCACCATGTGCACAAGATCATGAGCCGTGAAATCGTGCGCGAGCACGGCGTCATGCTGCTGCTGGGCAGCATGCGCGCGGAGGAACGCCTGGCGGCCTTCTTGCTGAACCTGGTGCAGCGCCTGCATGCGCGCGGGTTCTCGCAGTCCGAGCTGGTGCTGCGCATGACCCGCGAAGAAATCGGCAGTTACCTGGGTCTGAAACTTGAAACGGTCAGCCGCACGTTCTCGAAGTTCGTGGACGACGGTATCGTCGAAGTCAAGCAGCGCCATGTGCGCATCCTCAGCCCCGAGGCCCTCAAGCGCATCGTCAACAACCAGCAAGCCTGCCACTGACAAACCCGGCCCACGTGCGACCCCTCCCTTGCGGCACAGGGAAGTGCAATTGCCGGTTTTTCCCTGACTCCATGGCGTCACTGCAACATGGAGACGCAAAAAAAGCCTTCGGCAGCTTGGAAAGCCGTTTTTTTACCAGTAGCATCACCGTGCCAGTGGAGAAGCAGGTTTTCGCTGGTGAAACGACCACTCCCAAAAAGGAAAACCCAACATGGCAACTGCAAAAAAAGCTCCGGCCAAGACAGCCGCTGCTGCCAAGACCGCTGCCCCCGCCAAGAAGCGCACCCCGAATGCAGCTTTCATGAAGGCCCTGACGCCCAGCCCCGCCCTTGCCGCCGTGGTTGGTGCAGCCCCCCTGCCCCGTACCGAAATCATCAGCAAGCTGTGGGTCTACATCAAGGCCAACAACCTGCAGGACGCCGCCAACAAGCGCATGATCAATGCGGACGCCAAGCTCAAGGACGTCTTTGGCAAGCCCCAGGTTTCGATGTTCGAAATGGCCGGCCTGATTGGCAAGCACGTCAAATAAGCAGAGGTGCTGATCGGCACCCTGTCCAAGGCCGGCTCTGCCGGTCTTTTTTTTTTGCCTTGCGGATTCCTGATCGTTGCAAAAATACATCAATACGAATAAGAATGACTATTATTTGATTTACCATTGTTGTGCGAGAAATTGCACAGCCACGCCATTGCCAGCCACTGCCCCTCGCCTGTCCAGGACGCCCACATGCGGCATCCAACGCAACGAACCATCCGACGGAGGCCCGATTGGCACACACCCGCGCGCAGCGCATCAGCAAGACGCTGGAAAAACCCCACCCCACCACGACCACGCTACTGCCTCTGGGCGCACTCATGCTGGCCGCTTCCGTCGGCGTACAGGCCCAGACGGCGGCCCCTGCCGACAAATCCCTGGCCACCATCACGGTGAAGGAGCAGGCCGAGGCCCCCGAAGGCAAGGACAGCGTGCGCGCCACCCAGACCACCATCGGCAAGGGCAAACAGCAACTGCGCGACATTCCGCAGTCGGTGACCGTGGTGACCGAGCGCCTGATCGATGACCGCAACCTCGACACCGTCAAGGAAGCCCTGAAAAACACCGCCGGCATCACCTTTCTGGCGGCCGAAGGTGCCGAGGAAGACATCCGCCTGCGCGGTTTCGCGCTGCAAAGCACGGGGGACATGTTCATCGACGGCATGCGCGACCCGGCCTTCTACGACCGGGACACCTTCAACCTCGACCGCCTGGAACTGCTGCGCGGCTCGGCGTCCATGCTGTTTGGCCGGGGCTCCACGGGCGGCGCGGTCAACCAGGTGAGCAAAGCCCCGCGCCTGATCGACACGCACCAGGTGGACCTGACGCTGGGCAACCACCAGTACCGCCGCGCCACGGGTGACTTCAACATCCACACCGGCGATAACGCCGCACTGCGCATCAACGCCATGAGCACCACCGCCGACAACAACGGCGCGGGCAGCAGCATCGAGAAAAAGGGCATCGCCGCCAGCTACGCCTGGGGCATCGGCACGCGCGACGAGTTTGCCGTCAGCCTCTACCACCTGGACAACAACAACGGCATGAACTATGGCCTGCCCTGGATCCGCCGCACGGCCACATCACCGGCCAGCGAGACCTCGCTGCTGCCCCTCGACCCCACGGCCTATTACGGCGCCGCCAGCGACTACAACGCAGGCGGCGCCACCATGGCCACGCTGCAGCATGTGCACCGCTTCGACGGCCAGGGCGAGCTCAAGACCCAGCTGCGCGCGGGCCGCTTTGAACGGGACCAGCGCGCGGGCGCCGTGCGCCTGGCGGCCGCGGCACTGCAGCCCGGCGGCGTGGCGGCCAACCTGTCGAACTTCGGCCCTGGCACGCGCCTGACGCGCGGCAACCACCTGAAGATGCAGGACATGGACACCGTGCATCTGCAAAGCGACTTCAGCAACAAGTTCGAGGCACTGGGCGTGCGCCACGAACTGCTGGCCGGCGCCGACTTCGCGCACGAGAAGAAACGCGTCTACGCGGCACGCAACGCCGCCCAGGGCGGTATCGACGTCAGCAAGCCCAGCACCACGGTGGGCACGCCCAACGACGGCGCCACCGTGAACGAAGCCGGCCGCGTGCTGCGCACATCGAGTGACTTCGACGCCAAGGGCTGGGGAGCATATGCGCAGGATCTGGTGCAGGTGGCGCCGCACTGGAAGATCCTGGGCGGGCTGCGCTACGACAGCATGGACGGCAGCTACAACACCTTCGGCATTCCGGCCAATGCGCCCGGCCCCATCACCGCCACGGGCTACCGCCAGAAGATCTCGGTATGGAGCAAGCGCATGGGCGCGCTCTACCAGCCGACGCCGCTGCATTCGTACCATTTTTCCTACGGCACCTCGTTCAACACCTCGGGTGACACGTATTCGTACAGCCCGCAGACCGTGAACACGCCGCCCGAATCGAGCCGCAACATCGAGATCGGCGCCAAGATCGACTCGTCAGACAAGCGCTTCACCACGCGCCTGGCGGTGTTCCACTCGACCAAGCTGCACGAGCGCAACACCGATCCGGACCTGAACATCGCCGTGCTCTCAGGCAAACGCCATGCCGCAGGCGCCGAGATCGACATCACCGGACGCCTCACGCCGAAATGGGAGGTCTACGGCTCGTACATGTGGATGCCCAGCGCAAAGATCGACATCGGTGCCGAAGGTGCCGAAGGCCAGGGCAGCCGCCCCTCGCTCACCCCGCGCCACAGCGGCACGGTCTGGAGCACCTACCAGATCACGCCCCAGCTGCGCGTGGGCGGTGGCCTGAACTTCCGCAGCGCGCAAACGCCCAACCGCAACCCCGGCTGGGAAGTTCCAGGCTACGTGACCGCCGACCTGATGGCCGAATACAGCGTGAACGACAGCCTCACGATCAAGGCCAACCTGACCAACGTCACGAACAAGCTCTATGCCGACGCAGTCTACAGCGGCCACTACGTGCCTGGCGCGGGCCGCCTCTTCCAGATCACGGCCAGCATGAAGTTCTGACCCGGTCTGCACGTTACTCCCAGGTTTGCCGCCCCACCCGGGGCGGCTTTTTGCTTTCCGCCATGCTGCTCACCCTGCCCCACCTGCTTTCTCCCGCCGACCTGCAGACCGCCCGGCACCTGCTTGCCCTCGCCCCCTGGGCCGATGGACGCATCAGCGCCGGTCCGCAGGCGCGCCTGGCCAAGAACAACGAACAGCTGCCGCGCGACTGCGAAGCCGCACAAGCCATCTCGGCCCTGGTGCTGGCGGCGCTGGAGCGCAGCACGCTGTTCCTCACCGCCACCCTGCCCAAGCGCGTCCTACCGCCCCACATCAACCGCTATGGCGGACGCACCAACCACTACGGCGACCATGTCGATGCCGCCATCCGCCAGATGCCCGGACAGCGCGAGCGCCTGCGCACCGACATCTCCTGCACGGTCTTCCTGTCCGACCCCGGGGAATACGAGGGCGGCGAGCTCTGCATCGCCGACACCTTTGGCGAGCAGCGCGTGAAGCTGCCCGCGGGCCATGCCGTGATCTACCCCGGCACCAGCGTGCACCAGGTCCGCCCCGTGACGCGCGGCCAGCGCATGGCCTGCTTCTTCTGGATCGAGAGCCTGGTGCGCAGCGACGAGCAGCGCCGTCTGCTCTACGACATGGACATGGCCCTGCTGCGCCTGCGTGAACAACACGGCGATTCACCCGAGACCGTGGCCCTCACTGGCACATACCACAACCTCCTGCGCATGTGGGCCGACACCTGAAAAGGCGCCCAAACCACCCCGGAGCACCTTGAGCACCAAAACCCGACCACCCGGCATTGCAAATAATATGGATTCTCATTTACAATGCCATCCATTCCTTTGCAGCAGCGCACCATGGCACCGCATTTCCTCCCTGCCCTCCTGGGGCACCCTCATGGCCACGGCCACCCGGCGGCCCAGGCCGGTTACACAATGACGGCAGGGGTACTGGCCCAAACGGTTTGCGCACTGCACAATACTTGGTGCGCGCGCGCCGCCCGCACCAGGGCGGCGGATCTCCCATGGCATTCGTGACCACGCTGCTGGCGGGGCTGCTCATCGTGGCGGGTTCTGCGTGGTGGGTTCTGCGCCCCTGATTTATTGATCAAATCGGCCTCTAGCGCAATACAGCATTGCGCGAGCAGCTATCATTTTTATGTCTACCTACGACCGTTTCGAGCAACCCCGGGGACTGAGCCGCAACGCCCTGATTGCCATCGGCGTCGTGCTCCTGCATGTCGCGGCCCTGTGGGCGCTGCAAACGGGTCTGCTGCGCCGCGCCGTGGAAGTCATCGTGCCCGCAGTGCTGCTGACCGAATATGTCTCGCCGCCCGCCCCGGTGACCAAGGCCGAACCACCGCCCCCGGCGCCGGCGCCCAAGCCCCAGCGCACCCCGCAGACCAAGGCCCCAGCCCCAGCCCCGCGCCCTGCGCCCGAGCCCCTGCCGGTTGCCGACACCACCCCATCGCCCAACGCCATCACGGTGAGCCCCGCCAAGACCGACCCGGAGCCCCCCGCGCCGATCACGGCCGCCGCCCCCGCTGCCCCCGTCGAAGCCGCACCGGCACCCGCCGCGCCCAAGATCGAGCTGCCATCGAGCAGCGCCGCCTATCTGCAAAACCCGGCCCCGGCCTACCCGGCCATCAGCAAGCGCATGGGCGAACAGGGCAAGGTGGTGCTGCGCGTTTTCATCGGCACCGACGGCCTGCCCCAGAAGATCGAAATCAACCGCTCCAGCGGCTTCGACCGCCTGGACCGCCAGGCACAGGACACCGTCATGCGCTGGAAGTTCGTGCCCGGCAAGCGCAACGGCGTGCCCGAGGCCATGTGGTACCTCGTGCCCATCAATTTCATTCTCGAATAATCTTTCAGGAGTTCTCATGGAATCGCAATTCGGTCTCGCCAACGTCTGGCTCCAGGGCGACTTCGTCACCCGCGCCGTGGCCGTGCTGCTGCTGGGCATGTCGCTGGCGTCGTGGATCGTCATCCTCATCAAGGCGCTGGACATCATGAAGTTCAAGAAGCACGCCCGCGCCGTGCAGACCTTCTGGCACAGCGAAGACTTCGCCGATGGCCTGACCCGCCTGGGCTCCGACCCGGCCAACCCCTTCCGCCAGCTGGCCGTCGAAGGCCGCGAAGCCACCGCCCACCACCGCAACACCAAGGCCCAGCTGCATGACAGCCTGGACGTGAGCGACTGGGTCACCGGCTGCCTGCGCAACTGCATCGACGAATTCACCGCGCGCCTGCAGTCGGGCCTGGCCATCCTCGCCTCGGTGGGCTCCACGGCGCCATTCATCGGCCTGTTCGGCACGGTCTGGGGCATCTACCATGCCCTCATCGCCATCGGCACCTCGGGCCAGTCCACCATCGACAAGGTCGCCGGCCCCATCGGCGAGGCCCTCATCATGACGGCGCTGGGCCTGGCGGTGGCCATCCCGGCCGTGCTGGGCTACAACGCACTGGTGCGCGGCAACAAGCACATCCTGATCCGCCTCAACAGCTTCGCGCACGACCTGCACGCCTACTTCGTGACCGGCGCCCGCGTCGGTGCCAACGGCGACAACGGCAAGGTGCTGCCGCTCAAGAAAGGCAGCTGACCATGGCTTTCGGAACCCAGGATGACGCCGACGAGGTGATGAACGAGATCAACATGACGCCGCTGGTCGACGTCATGCTGGTGTTGCTCATCATCTTCATCATCACCGTGCCGGTGATGAAGCACTCGGTCAATGTCGATCTGCCCCGGGCCACCAACCAGCCCGAGCTGGTCAAACCCGAAACCCTGCGCCTGAGCGTGGCGGCCGACGGCAGCTACTACTGGAACGGCCAGGCCGTCGCCGACGCCGAGCTGGCCGCACGCCTGCAGGACGAGGCCGCCAAGGAGCCCCAGCCCGACCTGCACATCCGTGGCGACAAGGAAGTGCGCTACGAGCGCGTGGCGCAGGTCATGGCGGCCGCGCAGCGCGCCGGGCTGCGCAAGATCGGCTTCGTCACCGATCCGCAATAAAAATTTCTTGAAAAGGACTGGACAAGTTATTGAGAATCGTTATCATTAACGAATCGCACTGTTCAGGACTACTTTCATGCAAGCCACCCTGCACCTTCCCGCCATGTTCAGCACCGCCCGCGCCGAGTCGGCCCATACCACTCAGGGCGCCCAGGAGCGCATGCCCTCCGTGGACAGCCATGCGCTGCTGCAGGGCCAGAAGGCCGTCACGATCAGCCACAACGGTGCCCTCTACCGCCTGCAGGCCACCCGGCTGGGCAAGCTGATCCTGACCAAATAAGTTCATCGTGGGGCGACTCCCGGACCGCCACCGGTCCGCAAGGGTCGTTTTTGCCAGCCAACGGGTTCCCCGCGTAGCCAGGCTTTTTTTCCCGCACCATCAAAAAAAACCGGTCCCAGGGCCGGTTTTTTTATACGAATAATGGCTCAATCGCTTATTCAATAAGCGCAAGCAGCTACCACTTTTATAGCAATCAACGCCTCACAGCCCCAGCGCTGCAATACCGGCTTTGGCGATCTGCGCATCCTCGGTGGACTTGACGCCGCTCACGCCCACCGCGCCCAGGCACTGGCCGCCCTGCAGGATCGGCACGCCGCCTTCGAGCAGGCCCGCGATCTCCGGGGCGCTCAGGAACGAGGTGCGGCCGTTGTTGATGATGTCCTCGTACACCTTGCTCTCGCGCCGCCCCAGCGCCGCCGTGCGGGCCTTGGCGGGGGCAATGTGCGCGGACACGGGCGCTGCGCCGTCCAGGCGCTGCAGCCACAGCAGGTGGCCCCCGGCATCGACAATGGCGATGGTCACGGCCCACTGGTTGTGCAGGGCCTCGGCTTCGGCGGCGGCGGCAATTTTCTTGATGTCGGCCAGTTCAAGTTCAGCGGTGGTCTTCATGCGGCATGCGGCCTCGTGGGCCGTCGTTCAAGCGGCCCAGGGCCGGGAAGGGGTGGAGTGCGCAGCATAGCGCTGCCTCCGTGCCACGTCACCCACACGCCAGGCAAAAGAACCTTGCTTAAAACCAGGGTATTGCGGCAAGGTATTGCAAGCACTGTATGCATCCCCATCTAGAATGCTCCCACCTGCGCTGTGCAGGTCACTCAGGAGAGCAACGATGAACGACCGGGTCACCACCCTCCCCTCTGCGGACTATGGCTACGGCATTTCGCAGGAGCAGCGCCACAAGGTGCTGCGCAACACCTACTGGCTGCTGGCGCTGAGCCTGCTGCCCACCGTGCTGGGCGCCTGGATCGGCGTGGCCACCGGCATCACCCAGTCGCTGCGCGGCGGCGTGGGCCTGATCGTTTTCCTGGGCGGCGCCTTCGGCTTCATGTACGCCATCGAGAAGACCAAGCGCTCGGCCGCCGGCGTGCCCGTGCTGCTGGCCTTCACCTTTTTCATGGGCCTGATGCTCTCGCGCATGATCGGCATGGTGCTGGGCTTCAAGAACGGCTCCGAGCTCATCATGACAGCGTTTGCCGGCACGGCAGGCGTGTTCTTCGTCATGGCCAGCCTGGCCAGCGTGATCAAGCGCGACCTCTCGGGCATGGGCAAGTGGCTGTTCGTCGGCGCCATGGTGCTGATGGTGGGCGCCATCATCAATGTGTTCGTGGGTTCGTCGGCCGGCATGATGGCCATCTCGGTGGCCGCCATCGGCATCTTCAGCGCCTACATGCTGTACGACCTCAAGCAGATCCTGGACGGCGGCGAGACCAACTACATCAGCGCCACGCTGGCCCTGTACCTGGACATCTTCAACGTGTTCCAGAGCCTGCTGGCCCTGCTGGGCATCATGGGCGGCGAGCGCGACTGAGCGGCTGTTCTCCACAGGCAAAAAGGCTCCTTCGGGAGCCTTTTTGTTGCCCATTTCGTCCGGTAGCGCTCAATCGGGTCGGCAGCGTGCCGATAATGAAAGAAGATGTTTCCGAAAGAACCCGCCATGCCACGCCGCATCCTCCTTGCCGTTGCCCTGGTCTCGCTGCTGGCGGGCTGTGACAAGATTTCCGCCATTCCGGGCCTGGGCCCCGACCCCAAGATCGCCCAGCGCGAGGAAGAAGCCAAGGCCATCGGCGGCGCCTGCCGCCACGCCCTGCGCGGGCTGGAAGATTGCTACACGCTCAACCCCAAGGCCAACAAGGCGGCCGTGTTCACGGGCTGGAAAGACATGGACCAGTACATGCGCGAGAACAAGATCGAGGGCACGCCCTCGGTCATCGGCGCACCGGCCAAGCCCGCGGCCTCCGACCCCATCGAGACCGAGACACGGGACAGCACGGCAGGCAAGAAGTCCTGACGCGCAGGGGCACCACGGCCCCGCCCCCCCGCTTAATCGCGCTCAAACACCGCCATGCTCTCCACATGGGCCGTGTGCGGGAACATGTTGACCATACCCGCCGCCGTGCACCGGTAGCCCGCCAGATGCACCAGCAGCCCCGCGTCGCGCGCCAGCGTGGCGGGGTTGCAGCTCACATAGACAATGCGCCGGGGCGGTGTCCAGCCTTCGGCCCCGGCAGGCAGGGGCACGGCCCCTTCCGCGCCGCGCCGTGCCTGTTCGATGTCGGCCAGCGCCTTGGCGAGCGCAAAGGCCCCTTCGCGCGGCGGATCGACCAGCCACTTGTCGGCCACGCCGTCCTGCACCAGCATCTCGGGGGTCATTTCAAACAGGTTGCGCGCTACAAATTGCGTAGCTGCCAGCGCCTGTCCATCCTGCCTTGAGGCCTGATTGAATGCATAATTCTGGCGCGAGCGCATCACCAGCGCCTCGCTGCCCTCGATGCCCAGCACCTCGCGCGCCTGCGTGGCCAGCGGCAGCGTGAAGTTGCCCAGGCCGCAGAACCAGTCAATCACGCGCTCGTCGCGCTGCACATCGAGCAGGCGCAACGCGCGCGAGACCAGCACGCGGTTAATGTGCGGGTTGACCTGGGTGAAATCGGTGGGCTTGAACGGCATGGTGATGCCGAAATCGGGCAGCGCATAGGCCAGCGGCTCGCCGCCTTCGTCAAGCAGGTGCACGGTATCCGGCCCCTTGGGCTGCAGCCACCACTGCACACCCTGCTCGGCCGCAAAGGCGCGCAGGCGCGCCAGATCGTCGGCGCTGAGCGGCTCCAGGTGGCGCAGCACAAGCGCGGTGACGGTGTCACCGCAGGCCAGCTCGATCTGCGGGCAGGTGTCGCGCGCATCCATCGAAGCAATCAGCGCGCGCAGCGGCACCAGCATGGCGCTGACATGCGGCGGCAGCACGGGGCAGACGGCCATGTCGGCCACGTAGCGGCTCTTGCGCTCGTGAAAACCCACCAGCACCGTGCCCTTCTTGATGACATGGCGCACCGAGAGGCGCGCGCGGTAGCGGTAGCCCCAGGCCGGGCCTTCGATGGGGCGCAGCAGCATCTCGGCCTTGACCTTGCCCAGGTGCCAGAGGTTGTCCTCCAGCACGCGCTGCTTCACGGCCACCTGGGCACCCACATGCAGGTGCTGCATCTTGCAGCCGCCGCAGGCGCCTGCGTGCAGGCCGAAATGCGGGCAGCCCGGGCGCACGCGCTGCGGCGATTCACGGTGAATGGCCACCAGGCTGGCCTGCTCCCAGTTGTTCTTTTTGCGGTGGGTGTTGGCAGTCACCACCTCGGACGGCAGGGCGCCATCGATGAAGACCACCTTGCCATCGGGCTTGCGCGCCACGCCCTGGGCGTCCAGGTCGAGGGACTGCACCAGCAGATGCCCCTCGGGCAGCGCGTCCTGGGCGGGGTCGGATGGTTCAAAGGCGGGGGAAAGTTCGGTCGGTTCGCTCATCCCCCGATTGTCTCAGGCCATCCGCGGGTTTGCGCCAACGGGCGGCAAAGACGGTTCAGCCCGGGTTGCGAGCACCCCGTGCAGGCTTGGGCATTGCATCTGTCAGGGGGTGTTGGGGCAGCTTGTTGACTTCCAGCTCGCAGCCGTGGGTATCGAGTGAAAAAATCAGCTTGCCACCCGGCGCCACCAGCGGCAGGGTTTCATGCAGCGGGCGCGACATGTCGACAGGCGGCTCGACCGAGCGGTAGATCACCTCCTCATCGGGGCCATAGATGACATAGCAGGCGGCCGTGGCCGCCTGACTGAACAGGCCCGCCAGCACAATGGCGGTGGCGTAACGAAGTGCGCGCATGGTTCTTCTCCTTCGCTGGATGGATGGTTTGCGGCCCATTATGCCGACGCGGCGCAGGACTTCACAGCGGCAACCGCGTGGTGTGCTTGACCTCTTCCATCACGGCGTAGGTGCGTGTCTCGCGCACGCCAGGCAACTGCCACAGCACGGCACCCGCGAATTCGCGGTAGGCGTTCATGTCGGCGGTGCGGGTCTTGAGCAGGTAGTCGAAACCGCCGGCCACCATGTGGCATTCCATGATCTCGGGGCGCACCTGCACCGCCGCCTTGAACTGGTCGAACACGTTGGGCGTGGTGCGGTCGAGCAGCACCTCGACAAACACCAGCATGCCCGCACCCAGCTTCAGGGGGTTGAGCCGCGCCTCGTAGCCCAGGATGTAGCCCTCGCGCGTGAGCCGCTGCACGCGCGCCAGCACGGCCGTGGGCGAAAGGGCCACGCTCTCGGCGAGCTTGAGGTTGGCGATGCGCCCGTCGTCCTGCAGGATCGCCAGAATCTTGCGGTCGATGCGGTCCAGATCAATTCCGAATACGGTCATAGATAGCGAATTATTTTATATCACTGCCGATTTTCAGATATTAATTCGTCATTCTTGCACGCATGATCTCGCCATTGCGGGGCACCCCATCGAAACCGGGCCCCCTCCACCCACCGAGAGCATCGCCATGAACCCCACTGCCTCCGCCGTCCAGCCCTTTGCAGGCTTCGCCCCGCGTCCGGCCATCGACAACCCGCTGCGCACGGCCATCACCGCCGCCTGCCGCATCCCCGAGCCCGAGGCCCTGGCACCGCTGCTGGAGCAGGCACGCCTGCCGCTGGACATGGAAAACGCCGTTCAGGCCCTGGCCCTGCGCATCGCCGGCACGCTGCGCCAGCGCAAGGCCTCGGCGGGCCGCGCCGGCATCGTGCAGGGGCTGCTGCAGGAGTTCGCCCTGTCGTCGCAGGAAGGCGTGGCGCTGATGTGCCTGGCCGAGGCCCTGCTGCGCATCCCCGACGCCGCCACGCGCGACGCGCTGATCCGCGACAAGATCAGCAACGGCCAGTGGGAGCCGCACCTGGGCAAGAGCCCCTCGCTGTTCGTCAACGCCGCCACCTGGGGCCTGCTGCTGACGGGCAAGCTCGTCACCACACACAACGAAGGCAGCCTCTCCGCCTCCCTCGGCCGCCTCATCGGCAAAGGCGGCGAGCCACTGATCCGCAAGGGCGTGGACATGGCCATGCGCATGATGGGCGAGCAGTTCGTCACCGGCGAAACCATTGGCGAAGCCCTGGCCAACGCCCGCAAGATGGAGGCCGAGGGCTTCCGCTACTCCTACGACATGCTGGGCGAGGCCGCGCTCACCAGCGAGGACGCGGCGCGCTACTACGCATCCTACGAGCAGGCCATCCATGCCATCGGCAAGGCCTCGAACGGGCGCGGCATCTATGAAGGCCCGGGCATCTCCATCAAGCTCTCGGCCCTGCATCCACGCTACAGCCGCGCGCAGTACGACCGCGTGATCCATGAACTGTTCCCGCAGGTGCTGCGCCTGACCGAGCTGGCGCGCCAGTACGACATCGGCCTGAACATCGACGCCGAGGAAACCGAGCGCCTCGAAATCTCGCTCGACCTGCTCGAACGCCTGTGCCAAGCCCCCAGCCTGCAAGGCTGGAACGGCATCGGCTTCGTGATCCAGGCCTACCAGAAGCGCTGCCCGCATGTGATCGACTTCGTCACCGACCTGGCGCGCCGCACGCGCCGCCGCCTGATGGTGCGCCTGGTCAAGGGCGCCTACTGGGACAGCGAGATCAAGCGCGCCCAGGTGGACGGCCTGACCGACTACCCGGTCTACACGCGCAAGGCCCACACGGACGTGTCCTACCTCGCCTGCGCGCGCAAGCTGCTGGGCGCACCCGAGGCCATCTACCCACAGTTCGCCACGCACAACGCGCAGACGCTGGCCGCCATCTACCACCTGGCCGGCAACAACTACTACGCCGGCCAGTACGAATTCCAGTGCCTGCACGGCATGGGCGAGCCGCTGTACGAGCAGGTCGTGGGCGCCGTCACCGCAGGCAAGCTGGGCCGCCCCTGCCGCATCTACGCCCCGGTCGGCACGCACGAAACGCTGCTGGCCTACCTGGTGCGCCGCCTGCTGGAGAACGGCGCCAACACCTCGTTCGTGAACCGCATCGCCGACGGCTCCATCGCGCTGGAAGAACTCGTGTGCAACCCCGTGGCCACCGTGCAACAGGCCGCCCAGGCCGAGGGCCGCGCGGGCCAGCCGCACCTGCGCATTCCGCTGCCCGGCCAGCTCTACGGTGCCGAACGCGCCAATTCGCGTGGCCTGGACCTGGCCAGCGAGCAGGTGCTCACCAGCCTGACCGCCGCCCTGCAAGCGAGTGCACAGCAGCCCTGGCACGCCGCCCCGCTGCTGGCGCAAGACGCCGCTGCTGGCACCAGCATGCCCGTGCGCAACCCCGCCGACCACCGCGACGTGGTGGGCCACGTGCAGGAAGCCACCGATGCCGACGTGGACAACGCACTGGCCTGGGCCCACCAGGCCGCGCCGCAGTGGGCCGCCACCGCCCCCGTCGAGCGCGCCGCCGCCCTGCTGCGCGCCGCCGACCTGCTGGAAGAGCAGATGCCCCAGCTCCTGGGACTGCTGATGCGCGAGGCGGGCAAAACGGCCGCCAATGCCGTGGCCGAAGTGCGCGAGGCCGTGGACTTCCTGCGCTACTACGCCGTGCAGGCCCAGGCCAGCTTCGCCAATGCCACCCATGTGCCCCTGGGCCCTGTGGTCTGCATCAGCCCCTGGAATTTCCCGCTGGCCATCTTCCTCGGCCAGGTGGCCGCAGCGCTGGCCGCAGGCAACACCGTACTGGCCAAGCCGGCCGAACAGACGCCGCTGATCGCTGCGCAGGCGGTGCGCACCCTCTGGCAGGCCGGTGTGCCGCGCGCCGCCGTGCAGCTGCTGCCCGGCCAGGGCGAAACCGTGGGCGCGCGCCTGGTGGCCGACGAGCGCGTCATGGGCGTGGTGTTCACCGGCTCGACCGACGTGGCGCGCATCCTGCAGCGCACCGCGGCCGGCCGCCTGGATGCCGCTGGCAACCCGGTCGCACTGATCGCCGAAACCGGCGGCCAGAACGCCATGATCGTGGACTCCTCGGCCCTGGTGGAACAGGTGGTGGGCGATGCCGTGGCCTCGGCCTTCGACAGCGCGGGCCAGCGCTGCTCGGCACTGCGCGTACTGTGCGTGCAGGAAGACGCCGCAGACCGCGTGGTGACCATGCTCCAGGGCGCGATGGGCGAACTGCGCGTAGGCAACCCCGATGCACTGTGCGTGGACGTGGGTCCAGTCATCGATGCACAGGCCCAGGCGGGCATCCTGGCGCACATCGATGCGCTGCGCGCCAAGGGTCACCGCGTGTTCCAGCCCGCGTCCGCCAGCGGCTCGGCAACGGCCGAAGGCACCTTCGTGCCGCCCACGCTGATCGAGATCGGCAGCATCGCAGAACTGGAACGTGAAGTCTTCGGCCCGGTGCTGCACCTGGTGCGCTACGCCCGCAAAGACCTGCCGCGCCTGCTGCAGCAGATCAATGCCACCGGCTACGGGCTGACGCTGGGCGTGCACACGCGCATCGACGAAACCATTGCCCAGGTGGTGGACCAGGCGCACGCAGGCAACATCTACGTGAACCGCAACATGGTGGGCGCCGTGGTGGGCGTGCAGCCCTTTGGCGGCGAAGGCCTCTCCGGCACCGGCCCCAAGGCGGGCGGCCCCATGTACCTGTTGCGCATGCTGTCGCGCTACCCTGCCACGGCACTGTCCACCGCGCTGGCCCCGGCCGATGCACTGCGCCCCAGCGACGGAACGCAGCGCCACGCGCTGCTGGCCACACTGCAGCTGCTGGAAGACTGGGCACGCGCCCAGAAGAACACCGCGCTCGTGCAGACCTGCCAGCGGCTGGCCGCCACCACCCCCAGCGGTGTGCTGCGCACCCTGCCCGGCCCCACGGGCGAGAACAACACCTACCAGATCCTCCCGCGCGAGCGTGTGCTGTGCCTGGCCAGCCAGGACGCCGACCTGCTGACCCAGCTGGCCAGCGTGCTGGCCACGGGCGGCCAGGCCCTGTGGCCGGTACAGCACCAGGCCCTGCATGCGCGCCTGCCCGCCGCGCTGCAGGAGCATGTGGCGCTGGTGGCGCAGTGGCAGGCCGAGGGCGTGTGGCTCGACGCCGTGCTGCACCATGGCGACAGCGATGCGCTGCGCACCGCCTGCCGCGCCATCGCCACCCGCTCCGGCCCCATCGTGGGCGTAACCGGCCTGCCGTCGGGCAGCACGGAAGTGCCGCTGGAGCGCCTGGTGCTGGAGCGCTCGCTCAGCGTGAACACGGCGGCGGCCGGCGGCAATGCCAGCCTGATGACCATCGGCTGATGGAATGAAGCCCGCTGCCGGGGCAGCGGGGCACCCGGCGTGCGAAACTGGATCCACCACCGTTTTCCCGGGGGTGCAGGTCGGCGCATGCAGAAAGATGGAACATTTGCCCGGTCTGTGCGTTGACACGTCCACAGACATGGGAATCTTCAGCCACCTTCAGGACGACGAATGCGTCGCCCGCGCACAGCGGGGCGACCGCGCAGCGTTCTCGGAGCTGGTGGCACGCTACCAGGACCGCATCTACCGGTTTCTGGTGCGGCTCACACGTTCCCAGGACGACGCCCTGGAGCTGACCCAGGAAACCTTCCTCCACGCCTACGAAGCGCTGGAGCGCTGGCGCCCCGAGGCGCGCTTCACGACCTGGCTGTTCCAGATTGCGCGCAACCAGGCCTTTGACTGGCTGCGGCGCCACAAGCGGGTTGAATTCGTGGCGCTCGAAGACGACGACGAGGCCGCCCTGCCCGACCCGGCCCCCGCACCCGATGCGGCCCTGGAAACCCGGCAGGACTTTCATGCGCTGGAGCGGGCGCTGGCGCGCCTGCCCACCGAGCACCGGGAAATCCTGCTGCTGCGGGAGATCGAGGAAATGTCCTATGAGGAGATCGCGGCCGTGCTGGACATCGGCCTGGGCACCGTGAAATCACGCATCGCCCGGGCACGCACCGGGCTGCTGGAAAAAATGCCGCGATGACAGGAGGAAATGCCATGACTTGCCCCGGAACCGAAGAACTGTCCGCCTACGCAGACCACATGCTCACACCGCGCGAGCACGCGCAGCTACAGCAACACCTGCAGGGCTGCCCTGCGTGCCAGCACCGGATTGGCGAAATGACCTCGCTGCAACACGCGCTGCGCGCACTGCCGTCGCCTACGCTGGGCTTTGACCTCGCCTCCCGCCTGGAAGACCGCCTGCGGCCCCAGCCGCAGCGCTCCCCAGCCAGGCACTGGCTGGGCAACTGGTCTGGCTGGGTACCAGCGGGCCTCGCGGCCGGGATGGCACTGGCCTCAGGCGTCTGGCTCGGCGGCCTGCTGCTCGGCAGCGGGGCCGTCGGCGCGCGCCCGGCCACGATGGTGCGGGTGTTCGACCCAGTGCCACCGGGCGGGCTGTGCGCTGCCGCTGAACTGTGCCGCCTGACGAAAGGAATGCCATGAACCGCAGCCGCTGGCCCCGCTATGTGCTGGCCATCTCCCTGTCACTCAACCTGGGCATCGTGGGCGCCCTGCTCTTGCAGCCGTCCAAGCCCCAGCCAGGAACCCACCCCGTACATCCAGCGCCCCTGAACCTGCAGGAGCATCTGGAACTGAGCGCTGAGCAGCGTGCACGCTGGCAGACGCTGGAACCCGCCTTCCTCCAGGAACTGGCGGCCAACTGGCAGGCCATCCGCCGCCACCGGGAGGCGCTGGTTCGGCACATCTTCGCCGCCACGCCCGACCGCACCGCCATCGACGCCGAGCAGGCCTCCATCGCCAGCCTGCAGGAGGCGCAGCAGCAACGCGTCATCACCCAGCTGCTGGCCGAGCGAGCCCTGCTCGATGAGCGCCAGCGCCAGCTCCTGATGGAATTGCTGCTGAACCGCTACGCCCAGGAGACCACGGAGGAAGAGCAGCTGCACCGCGACTGAGGCCCCGAAAAGAGGAAAGAAAAATGGAACATTGACGGGGGCGGTTCGTTGAAACCCGCAAGGCACCGCAGCAGCGGAGCCCCGTTTCCATCCACCCTCACGGAGTTTCCATGAAATCACCCATCGCTCTGATGCTCGCCCTTGCCCTGTCGTCCCCCCTGGCCGTGCTGGCCGCCGACGCCCACGACCACGGCAAGCCGGGCCCGCACAAGCTCGAACTGAACGCAGGCAAGAAATGGAGCACCGACGAGGCGCTGCGCAAGGCCATGTCGGCCATCCACGCCTCGGCCACGCAGGCCCTGCCTGCCGCGCATTCCGGCAAGGCCACGGCCGCTGACTATGGCGCCTTTGGCAAGAGCGTCACGGCACAGATCACCTACATGGTGGAAAACTGCAAGCTCGACCCCAAGGCCGATGAACAACTCCACCTCATCGTCGCCGACCTGATGAACGGCGTCGAAGCCGCGGAAGGCAAGCACGGCGAGAAGAAGCGCGCCATGGGCGTCGTCAAGGTGGCCCAGGCCGCCAATGCCTACGGCAAGCATTTCGACCACGCCGGCTGGAAAGCCATCCAGATGCCCCACTGACCGGCAGCAGGGGACTGACGCGCGCGCTTTCTACAGCGTGTGCGTCACCGTCTTGAATTCGGGATCATCGGCAAAAGGCTTGATCGAGAACCCCAGATTGCGCATCAGCTTGAGCATGTCAGGGTTGTTGGCCAGAACCAGCCCTTCGATGTCGGAGAGCCCCTTCTCCCGGGCCACGTCCATGATGCTGAGCATCAGCCGCGACCCCAGTCCCTTGCCGCTGAAGTCGTCCGCGACCACCAGCGCAAACTCGCAGCTGGTATGGTCGGGATTGGTGATGTAGCGCGAGACGCCCACGATGCGCTCGGTTTCGGTGATCTCGCCATCCGGCCCCGCCTTGCGCTCCTTGAAGACCGCCACCAGTGCCATTTCACGGTCGTAGTCGATCAGCGTGAAGCGCGCCAGCATCATTGGCGGAAGCTGCGCCATCGACGAAATGAAGCGGAAGTAGCGGCTCTCGGGCGACAGGCTCTGCACCAGGGCCTGCAGCATCTGTGCATCGTCCGGCCGGATCGGGCGCACCGTGTATTCGCCGCCTCCGCGCAAGGGCCAGACCTGCTCGAACCGCGCAGGGTACGGCAGGATGGCCAGGTGGCCGTAGTGGTTGGCGCTGCCCCCGGTGGCCTGGGGCGCATGGTCGATGACGATGCGTGCATCCACGGCCACGGCCCCCGATGCGTCAACAATCAGCGGGTTGATATCCATTTCGCGCAGCTGGGGCAGCTCGCAGACCATTTCCGAGACACGCAGCAGCACCTGCTCCAGCACCTCCATGTTCACGGCACTGGCGCCGCGCCATTCACCCAGCGTCTCGGCCACGCGCGAGCGCTCGATCAGACGGCGTGCGAGGAACTGGTTGAGTGGCGGCAGCTCCATGGCGCGGTCGTTGATCAGCTCGATCATGGTGCCGCCTGCGCCAAAGGTGATCACCGGGCCGAACGGATCATCGGTGACGAGGCCGATGCAGACCTCGCGGCCACGCCGTGCCCGCGCCATGTTTTGAACGGTCACGCCGTTGATGCGGGCATTGGGCTGCAGGCGCGCCACGCGTTCGACCATGGTGGTATAGGTGTCGCGCGCGCTGGCGCCATCCATGATGTTCAACGCCACACCCTGCACATCCGACTTGTGGCTGATGTCGGGCGAATCGATCTTCAGCGCCACCGGGAAGCCCAGTTGCGTTGCGATCATCATGGCCTCGTGGGCGCTGCGCGCCAGGATGGTCTTGGTGACCGGAATGTGGAAAGCTGCCAGCAGGGTCTTGGATTCCATCTCGGTGAGCACCTTGCGGCGCTCTGCCAGCACACTCTCGATGACCAGGCGCGCCCCTTCGATATCGGGCTTGGCCAGCGCCGACAGCGGCGGCGGCGTCTGCTGCAGCAACTGTTGATTCTGGTGGAACGAAGCAATGTTGCCAAAGGCGCCGACGGCCGCCTCGGGCGTACGGAAGCTCGGAATCTGCGCTTCCAGCAGGATGCCGCGCGCGGGCACCACCGTGGCATCACCCATCCAGCACGACAGCAGCGGCTTGGTCATCTGGCGCTTGACATCGGCCAGCGCGCGCGCCACCTCGGCCGGGTCCACGCCCGACTTGGGCGAATGGATGGCCAGCACACCGTCGATCTGGCGGTCCTTGGCCGCCGCCTCGACCGCCAGACGGTAGTGTTCGGGCGTCGCATCTTCCGACAGGTCGATGAGGTCGGTTAGCGACGCCAGCGCGGGCAACTGCGGCTTGAGCGCCTTGAGCGTGTCGGGTGAAAGCTTGCCAAGGTCCAGGAAGATCTCGTTGACCCAGTCGGCCGCCAGAACACCCGGCCCGCCACCGTTGGTGACAATGGCGAGCCTGCGGCCCACGGGCCGGTAGCGAGAGGCAAGGCATTTGGCGGCGGAGAACAAGGCGACGAAAGAGCGCACACGCACCGCGCCCGCGCGCCGCAAGGCGGCATCGAAAACATCATCACTGCCCACGATGGCGCCGCTGTGGGTTTGCGCAGCCTCGTTGCCCGCGGGCTTGCGGCCCGCCTTGAGCACCACGACCGGCTTGGCATTGGCGGCCGAGCGCAAGGCGCTCATGAAGGTGCGCGCGCTCGATATTCCCTCCAGATAGACCACGATGCTGTGGGTCTGGGGGTCGTTGGCCAGAAAATCCAGCACCTGCGCGATGTCCACCGCCGTATTGGGCCCGAGCGACACCACGGAGGAGAAACCCACAGCATTGTTGCGCGCCCAGTCCAGAATGGAGGCCGTGAGCGCACCCGACTGCGAAACCAGGGCCAGCGAGCCCGCACGGGCCAGCGGCCCTGCGGCACTGGCATTGAGTTGCAGCGCCGGGCGCTGGATGCCCAGGCAATTGGGGCCGAGCAGATGAACCCCTTCGCGCTGAGCGATCTTCTTCAGATTGGCGGCCTGCTCCGGACCGATGCCGCTGGAAATCACCAGCACGGCGCGGCAGGCCATGCGCCCCGCCACCTCCAGGGCCGCAGCCACATCCTCGGGCGGAAGCGCAATGACGGCCAGATCGGCACGGGTCTGCGCCAGATCGGCCAGGGTGCCCGTGGTGTGGATATCCAGAAAAACCAGGCGGCCGGTGTAGCGCTGCGCCCGCAACGCCTCATGCAAGGCTCTGGCGTGCGGCGTCAGGCTGGCTTCATCTTCCTGGCGGCCGGCAAAGACCACGATGGTCTCGGGAGAAAAAAGGGGGGTGAGGTAATGCTTATCCATGGTCAGCTCCAACAAAACCCTTCACCACTGGCTGGGCCCAGGCCGCGTGGAATGGCCCTGCCAAGCAGGGCTCCAAAATGAAAACGGGTTACAGCATTGCTACTGTAACCCGTTGACATATCGAAAAAATGGTCGGTGTGAAAGGATTCGAACCTTCGACCCCTTGCACCCCATGCAAGTGCGCTACCAGGCTGCGCCACACACCGACAAGACCGCAATTATATACTGAATTCAGGACTCCAGAGAAAGCAGCGCACGTATTTCCAACAATTCCTGCTTCACCGAGCCCATGCTGTGCACCGGCGCCAGCACCGGCTCGCCATCCCCGCTGTCGGCAACAGGCAGGGCAGCCCATGGTTCCTGCTGCGGCGCCTGCGTGTCGCCCGCATCGCGAACGGTATGGAGGATTTCCTGCAGCTTGTTGCGCGCACCGCTGATCGTGAAACCCTGGTCGTACAGCAGGTCACGGATGCGGCGGATCATGAGCACCTCGTGGTGCTGGTAGTACCGCCGGTTGCCGCGCCGCTTCATGGGCCGCAGCTGGGTGAACTCCTGCTCCCAATACCGCAGCACATGGGGCTTGACGCCGCACAGATCGGCAACCTCACCGATCGTGAAGTAGCGCTTGGCCGGAATGGATGGAAGCAGCGTGCCCATGAATGCCTGATGCAGCAGGAAACCCAAGAGAGTACCGCAGGTCCGCACGCTGCGCCAGCCGCATGCGGCAATTGAGCCACACACGGAACCGGCTCAAGAACCGGACGCGTTCTGGATCTGTTCCTTGAGCTTGCTACTGGCGTGGAAGGTAACAACCCGGCGCGCGCCGATCGGGATCGCCTCGCCCGTGCGCGGGTTGCGCCCGGGGCGCGGCGCCTTGGTGCGGATCTGGAAGTTGCCAAAGCCCGAGAGCTTGACATCCTCGCCATCGACCAGGCTCTGCGCGATCAGATCGAAAAAGGCGTCGATCATGTCCTTGGACTCGCGCTTGTTCAGGCCGATGTGCTCGAACAGCAGATCGGCCAGCTGCGCCTTGGTCAGGGCCGGGGTTTCCAGGCTTTCTACGGCAAATTCGATCACGTCGTTGCTCCGATCCTGCATGGCAGTCATACGCGCAGCTTCGCGCCCGTTTGCTCCGCCAGCCGTGCCAGCACGGACTGCACGGCGGCGTCGATTTCGGCATCGGTCAGCGTGGCCTCGCCACCCAGGGTCAGGCGCACGGCCAGGCTCTTCTCGCCCAGGGCCAGGCCGCCGGTGACGCTGCCGTCCTTGGCCACCTTGGGCCGGTACACGTCGAACAGCACGGCGCCGCGCAGCAGCGTGGCCGGCAGGGCCGCGTGGATGGCGCCCATGATGTCGGCATGCGTGACCTGCTCGGCCACCACCACGGCCAGGTCACGCTCGACGGCCTGGTGCTTGTGCACCGGCGCGAAGCGCGGCACGTCGCGGCGCAGCACGGCGTCGAGCTCCAGCTCGAACAGCACAGGCACCTGCGGCAGTTCCCACGACTGGCGCCACTGCGGATGCAGCTCGCCCACGAAGCCGATGGCCTGGCCATCGAGCAGCACGCGCGCGCAGCGGCCCGGGTGCATGGCGGGGTGGCTGGCAGGCTCGAACTGCGGTTGCAGCGGCGCCAGCAGCGCCTCGACATCGCCCTTGACGTCGTAGAAGTCGATGGCCTGCTCCTTGCGGCCCCACTGCAGCATGTCGGCGCCGCCGCAAGCCAGGCCGGCCACCCGCATGGGCTGGCGGAAGCCCTCCACGGTGGTGTCGGTGTTCTGTACGGAGGCGTCGCGCAGGAACACGCGGCCCACTTCAAACAGGCGCACCCGCTCGGCACGGCGGTCCAGGTTGAACTTGAGCACCTGCAGCAGCGAGCCCAGCAGCGACGAGCGCATCACGCTCATCTGGCTGGCGATGGGGTTGAGCAGCTTGATCGGGTTGGCGTTGGCGGCCAGCTCGCGCTCCCAACGCTCCTCGACGAAGCTGAAGTTGATGGTTTCCTGGTAGCCCAGGCCCGCGAGCTGGCGGCGCACGGCGAACGGGCTGCGCAGGTTTTCGGCCTGCAGCTTGGGCGTGATGGGCGCCAGCGGCGGCGTGGTGGGCAGGTTGTTGTAGCCCACCATGCGGGCCACTTCCTCGATCAGGTCTTCCTCGATGGCGAGGTCGAAGCGGTACGAGGGCGGCGCCACGGTGACCGTGCCCTCGCCCAGCGTGACCGGCAGGCCCAGGCCCTGCAGGGCGTCGGCGCACTGCGCCTGGGTCAGCGGCATGCCGATGACCTTGGCCGCGCGCGCCACGCGCAGCGTGACGGGCTGGGGCTGGGGCATGGCCACCTGCTGGTCCACCACCGGGCCGCAGGCGGTCTCGGGCGTGCCGCAGATCTCGATGACGAGCTGGGTGATGCGCTCGATGTGCTCCACGGTGAGCTGCGGGTCCACGCCGCGCTCGAAGCGGTGGCCCGCGTCGGTGGAGAAGTTGTAGCGGCGCGAGCGGCCGGCGATCGCCTTGGGCCACCAGAAGGCAGCCTCGACGTAGATGTGGCGCGTGCCGTCGGACACGGCCGTGGCGTCGCCGCCCATGATGCCGGCGAGCGATTCGACCTGCTGCTCATCGGCGATCACGCCGACCTTCTCGTCCACTTCGACGGTGTTGCCGTTGAGCAGCTTGAGCTGTTCGCCCGCACGGCCCCAGCGCACCTCCAGGCCGCCGTGGATCTTGTCGAGATCAAAGATGTGCGAGGGACGGCCCAGCTCGAACATCACGTAGTTGGAGATGTCCACCAGCGGCGCCACGCTGCGCTGACCGCAGCGCGCCAGGCGGTCCACCATCCACTGCGGCGTCTTGGCCTGCGTATTGACGTTGCGCACGATGCGGCCGGAAAAGCGGCCGCACAGGTCGGGGGCGCTGACCTTGACGGGCAGTTTGTCGTCCAGCGCCACGGCCACTGCGGGGAACGCGGGCGCCTTGAGCGGCGCGCCGGTCAGGGCGGCGACCTCACGCGCCACGCCGTAGACGCTCAGGCAATGCGCCAGGTTGGGCGTGAGCTTGAGCGTGAACAGGGTGTCATCAAGGTTCAGGTACTGGCGGATGTCCTGGCCCAGCGGGGCGTCCAGCGGCAGCTCCAGCAGGCCGCCATGGTCTTCGGAGAGTTTGAGCTCGCGCGCCGAGCACAACATGCCCTGGCTTTCCACGCCGCGCAGCTTGCCGACCTTGATGAGGAAGGGCTTGCCGTCCTCGCCGGGGGGCAGCTCGGCGCCCACCATGGCGCAAGGCACGCGGATGCCCACGCGGGCGTTGGGTGCGCCGCAGACGATGTTCAGCAGCTCGCCCTGGCCCACGTCCACCTGGCACACGCGCAGGCGGTCGGCGTTGGGGTGCTGCTGGGCGTCCTTGATCTCGCCCACGACGATCTTGGTGAACGGCGGCGCGACGGGCTGCAGCTCTTCGACCTCCAGCCCCGCCATGGTCAGGGTATCAGCCAGTTCTTGGGTGGTGAGCGGCGGGTTGCAGAACTCGCGCAACCAGGATTCAGGAAATTGCATAGTCAGACTTCTTTGGCGTGCTCTTGAAAAGAGAGCTGGTGGCGCTTTTCAGGATTGGTTTTCAGCATGAAAAAGGTCTGAAACCCAATGGGGACGCGCGCTGGCAGCTCCGCTTTTTGCATTACTGGAACTGCGACAGAAAACGGATGTCGCCGTCGAAGAACAGGCGCAGGTCGTTCACGCCATAGCGCAGCATGGTCAGGCGGTCCGGGCCCATGCCGAAGGCGAAGCCGATGTAGCGCTCGGGGTCCAGGCCCATGTTGCGCACCACGTTGGGGTGCACCTGGCCGGAGCCGGCCACCTCCAGCCAGCGGCCGGCGAGCGGACCATCCTGGAACTGGATATCGATCTCGGCGCTGGGCTCGGTGAACGGGAAGAAGCTGGGACGGAAGCGCAGCACCAGGTCATCGCTTTCGAAGAAGGTGCGGCAAAACGCCGTGAAGACGACCTTGAGGTCTTTGAAGCTGACGTTCTCGCCGATCCACAGGCCTTCGCACTGGTGGAACATGGGCGAGTGCGTGGCGTCGCTGTCCACGCGGTAGGTGCGGCCCGGCGCGATGACGCGGATCTCGGGCATGGGCTGGCCGGCATCCAGCAGCACGCGGTGGCGCTTGACATGCTGCACCGCATGGCGGATCTGCATGGGGCTGGTGTGCGTGCGCAGCAGGTTGGGCGCCTCGGGCGTGCCGCCCTCGACGTAGAAAGTGTCGTGCATGGAACGCGCGGGATGGTCCTCGGGCGTGTTCAATGCGGTGAAATTGAACCAGTCGGTCTCGATCTCGGGGCCCTCGGCCACGTCGAAGCCCATGGAGCCGAAGATGCCCTGGATGCGCTCGAGCGTCAGCGACACGGGGTGGAGACCGCCCTGGCCACGCTGGCGCCCCGGCAGGGTCACATCGAGCGCCTCGGCCTGCAGCTGCGCCTGCAGCTCGGCATCTGCCAGTGCCTGGCGGCGCGCCGTGAGGGCGGCCTCGATGGCCTGCTTGGCCACGTTGATGGCGGCACCGCGCGACTTCTTCTCTTCCACGGACAGCTGCGCCATGCCCTTCATCAGCTCGGTCACGCGACCGGACTTGCCCAGGAACTGGGCCTTGGCGTTTTCCAGGTCCGCCGGCGTGGCGCTTTGCGCGAACAGCTGCCGCGCGCTTTCGACCAGAGAGTCCAACTCGTTCATATGCATTCTTCAAAAGAAACAAGGGCTAGTGCCTTTTCAAGCCCTAGCCCTTGTTGTTTAAGCGCTGGCAGCTATCAAAAAGATAGCCGCCCGCCGTGAACTCAGGCAGCCAGCTTGGCCTTGACCTGTTCCACGATGCTGCCGAAGGCAGCCTTGTCGTGCACCGCGAGGTCGGCCAGCATCTTGCGGTCGATCTCGATGGAAGCCTTCTTCAGGCCGTTGGCGAACTGGCTGTAGGTCAGGCCCAGTTCACGGGCACCGGCATTGATACGGGCAATCCAGAGGCGGCGGAACACGCGCTTCTTGGCACGGCGGTCACGGTAAGCATATTGCCCCGCCTTCATTACCGCCTGTTTGGCGATACGGAAGACGTTACCGCGGCGACCGCGAAAACCCTTTGCAAGGGCCAGAACCTTTTTGTGACGGGCATGGGCCGTTACACCACGTTTGACGCGAGGCATGTGAGTACTCCTTGTTCGTCAGTTGATTACAGGCCAGCGGAGGGCAACATCTTTGCGATGGAGCCCATATCGCCTTCATGCACGCCCACAATGCCACGCAGGTGGCGCTTGTTCTTCGTGGTCTTCTTGGTCAGGATGTGACGCTTGAAGGCTTGACCGCGCTTGACGGTGCCACCTGGACGAACGCGGAAGCGCTTTTTAGCGCTGCTCTTGGTCTTCATTTTGGGCATGTGAATGCTCCTCTTATTTGTGCTCGTGAGGCGTTTGCAAACCGATTTGCAAACTTGTTGGCCCCGAGCCACTTTTACCGGCAGGCCTTACGCCCGCCGAGAAAGGGTGCAAGCACCCTTTCCATGCCTGGCCTCACCCTTGCGGGCGCGACCAGTCAATTCTTGTCCACGGTGGCGGGCTGTCAGCCCGCTGCATCCACACCGGCTTCCGCCGATGGCTTGGCCGCAGCCGCCTTTTTACGCGCTGGCGCGATCATCATGATCATCTGACGGCCTTCCAGCTTGGGAAATTGCTCCACCAGAATGGTGTCGGCCAGATCGTCACGCAGGCGGTTCAGCAGCGCCAGACCCAACTCCTGGTGCGTGATCTCGCGCCCCCGGAAGCGCAGCGTGATCTTGCACTTGTCGCCATCGGCCAGGAAGCGGCGAATATTGCGCAGCTTGATGTTGTAGTCGCCATCGTCGGTGCCCGGACGGAACTTGACTTCCTTGATTTCGATGACCGTCTGCTTGGCCTTGGCCTCAGCCGCCCGCTTTTGTTCAATGTATTTGAACTTGCCGTAGTCCATCAGGCGGCAGACAGGCGGATTGGCCGTGGCGGCGATCTCCACCAGATCCACGTCCAACTCGCCCGCCATGCGCAGAGCCTCCATGAGACTCACCACACCCAGGGGCTCGTTGTCCGGACCGGAGAGGCGCACCTCGGGTGCCATGATTTCACGGTTCAGGCGGTGCTTGCGCTCTTCACGGTGGCGACGATCACGAAATTCAGTAGCTATGGCTCTCACCTTCAATCAAAATGCTACAAAAAGCGTAGCTGCTTGGGCACACCCTGCTTACGCAAGGGCGTATTTTTATCAAAAATCAGGCTTTGGATGCAATGGCCTTGACGACAAGTTCAATGAACTCATCCACAGGCATCACGCCGAGGTCTTTGTTGCCACGGGCGCGCACTGCGACAGCACCGGATGCCCGCTCCTTGTCGCCAGCGACGAGGATGAAAGGCAGCTTTTGCATGGAATGCTCCCGTATTTTATACGTAATCTTCTCGTTACGCAGATCCAGCGCCACCCGCAGGGGATGCTGGGGCAGTGCTTTTTCAAGTTTTGCGGCAATTTCGCGACAGTAATCGGCCTGCGCATCGGTGATATTGAGCACCGCCACTTGCACCGGCGCCAGCCAGGCTGGCAGGGCACCGGCGTGCTGTTCGATCAGGATGCCGATGAAGCGCTCCAGGCTGCCCACGATGGCACGGTGCAGCATCACGGGCCGGTGGCGTGCACCGTCCTCGCCCACATATTCGGCATCCAGCCGCTCGGGCATGGAGAAGTCCACCTGCATGGTGCCGCACTGCCACTGGCGACCGATCGCGTCCTTGAGCGTGTACTCGATCTTCGGGCCGTAGAAAGCGCCATCGCCCGGGGCAATCTCGAACTCGCAGCCAGACGCTCGCAGGCTTTCCATCAGCGCGTGCTCGGCCTTGTCCCAGCTTTCGTCGGAGCCAATGCGTGCCTCGGGGCGCGTGGCCACCTTGTAGATGATGTTCTCGAAGCCGAAGTCCTTGTAGACCTTCTGCAGCAAGGCCGTGTACGCCGTGCACTCGGGCAGGATATGTTCTTCGGTGCAGAAAATATGGCCGTCATCCTGCGTGAAGCCGCGCACGCGCATGATGCCGTGCAGGCCGCCCGTGGGTTCGTTGCGGTGGCACTGCCCGAACTCGCCGTAGCGCAGCGGCAGGTCGCGGTAGCTCTTGATGCCCTGCTTGAAAATCAGGATGTGTCCCGGGCAGTTCATCGGCTTGAGGGCGTAGTCGCGCTTCTCACTCTCCGTCGTGAACATGTTGTCGCGGTACTTGTCCCAATGCCCCGTTTTCTCCCAGAGCGTCTTGTCCAGAATCTGCGGGCCCTTGACCTCCTGGTAGCCGTTGTCGCGGTACACGCGGCGCATGTACTGCTCCACCTCCTGCCACAGCGTCCAGCCCTTGGGGTGCCAGAACACCGTACCGGGCGAGTGTTCGTCGATGTGGAACAGGTCGAGTTCGCGGCCCAGCTTGCGGTGGTCGCGCTTCTCGGCCTCTTCCAGCATGGTGAGGTACTGTTGCAGCTCGTCCTTCGTGGCCCAGGCCGTGCCATAAACGCGCTGCAGCATCTCGTTGCGGTGGTCGCCGCGCCAGTAGGCACCCGCCACCTTCATGAGCTTGAAGAACTTGAGCTTGCCCGTGCTCGGCACGTGCGGGCCACGGCACAGATCCTCGAACGCGCCTTCACGGTACAGGCTCACGTCCTCGTTGCTGGGAATGCTGGCGATGATCTCAGCCTTGTAGTGCTCGCCCAGGCCCTTGAAGTACTGCACGGCTTCGTCGCGCGGCAGCACGCGGCGCACGATAGGCTCGTCCTTGGCGGCCAGTTCGGTCATGCGCTTTTCGATCGCCACCAGGTCTTCTGGCGTGAAGGGGCGCTTGTAGGCAAAGTCGTAATAGAAGCCGTTTTCGATCACCGGGCCGATGGTGACCTGCGCCTCCGGGAACAGCTCTTTCACCGCATAGGCCAGCAAGTGGGCCGCAGAGTGGCGGATCACGTCCAGGCCATCAGCGTCCTTGGCCGTGACGATGGACAGCGGGCTGTCTTGCGTGATCTGGTGGCTGGTGTCCACCACCTTGTCGCCGATCTTGCCGGCCAGCGCGGCCTTGGCCAGGCCCGCGCCAATCGAAGCGGCCACCTCGGCCACCGTGACCGGGCCGGGAAATTCGCGCTGGGAACCATCGGGGAGCGTGATGTGAATCATGGAAATCCTTGTCAAATCTTTTCAGGTGGGGTGTGCGCTTGCCGGGGCCCAAAAGCAAAAAAGCGCGGTACGGGTCCGCGCTTTTCAAGGGTGAGAGGGTGAAATCTCGTGCAGGCGCGAACGGCCAGCCTCAACGGCCGGTGAACATCTCCGATGTAGTTCGCGGTGTCATAACCAGCATGCCTTTCTCGCCCTTGTGCATTGATCGTTGCGCGCATTTTACCCTGCGCCAGAAAAAAAGCCCGAAGCGGCTGCTTCGGGCTTTTGCGCTGTAACGCGACAGATCAGTGGAACTGCTCTTCTTCGGTGGAACCGGTCAGGGCCTTCACGCTGGAAGAACCACCCTGGATCACGGTGGTCACGTCGTCGAAGTAGCCTGCGCCCACTTCTTGCTGGTGCGACACGAAGGTGTAACCCTTTTCGCGGGCTGCGAATTCGGGCTCCTGCACCATGTTCACATAGTGCTTCATGCCTTCGCCACGAGCGTATGCGTGAGCGAACTGGAAGGTGTTGAACCAGTTGATGTGGATACCGGCCAGCGTGATGAACTGGTACTTGTAGCCCAGAGCCGAAAGCTCTTCCTGGAAGGACGCGATCTGCGAGTCGTTGAGGTTCTTCTTCCAGTTAAAGGAAGGCGAGCAGTTGTACGACAGCAGCTTGCCGGGGTTGGCGGCCAGCACAGCCTGCGCGAACTCACGGGCAAAGCCGATGTCGGGCACGCCGGTTTCGCACCACACGAGGTCGGCGTAGGGAGCGTAGGCCACGCCACGGCTGATGGCTTGCTCCAGGCCGTTCTTGACGCGGTAGAAGCCTTCTTGCGTGCGCTCGCCGGTCAGGAAGGGCTTGTCGTTGGCGTCGTGGTCGGACGTGATCAGGTTGGCGGCTTCAGCGTCGGTGCGGGCCAGGATGATGGTGGGCACGCCCATCACGTCGGCAGCAAAACGGGCGGAAATCAGCTTTTCGCAGGCTTCCTGCGTGGGAACCAGCACCTTGCCGCCCATGTGGCCGCACTTCTTCACGGCGGCCAGTTGGTCTTCGAAGTGCACGCCGGCGGCGCCAGCGGCGATCATGTTCTTCATCAGTTCGAAGGCATTCAGAACACCGCCGAAGCCGGCTTCCGCGTCAGCCACGATGGGCAGGAAGTAGTCGATGAATTCCTTGTCGCCGGGGTTGATGCCACGGCCCCACTGGATTTCGTCAGCGCGCTTGAAGGTGTTGTTGATGCGGCGCACCATGGTGGGCACCGAGTCGTAGGCGTACAGCGACTGGTCGGGGTACATGGTTTCCGACGTGTTGCCGTCAGCAGCGACTTGCCAGCCCGACAGGTACACGGCTTCCAGACCCGCCTTGGCTTGCTGCATGGCCTGGCCGGCGGAGATCGCGCCGAAGGCGTTCACGTAGCCCTTCTTGGCACCGCCGTTGACCTTTTCCCACAGCTTTTCTGCGCCGCGCTTGGCCAGCGTGTGCTCGATGGGCAGCGAGCCGCGCAGGCGTACGACGTCAGCAGCGGTGTAACCGCGCTTGACACCCTTCCAGCGGGGGTTTTGGGCCCAGTCTTTTTCCAGGGCGGCAATTTGCTGTTCGCGGCTCAGTTGTTGGGTCAGGGATTCAGGCATGAAAGGACTCCGTCGGTTGATTGAAATGTCTCGGGCAACAGGGTTGCTGTCCATGGCTGTACTTTAAGTCTTCTATAAGACTTGTGCAACATCTTATGTCTTATAGAAGACATAAATATTTTCCTTGAAAATCAACAGCCTGCGCACAACATTTCACCATTCGATATTCTTTTTCTTGTATTGAGAAATTTTCATGCGCCGCAGCATTTGGATATTTTGCATTGCGGAATAGCAATTGCATAATATGAGAATTGAAGCAATCACTCCTCAAAACTCAGGAGAGGACGCTTGTGCCCACGCCATGCCCGGCCTGGCGTCAGCGACCGAGTGGCCTTGTCTGAAAAGACCGGCGGCGTTGGCGCGCGATTCTCCGCCCGCTCCCATCACGGCCGGGAATGACACCGAAGGCAGCGGCACAGGCACGCTGCACGGGAAATTCAGGGGTCTACGGAATGGAACGCCCCAGCGGGCAGTCTGCGCATGCCCAATCAATGGGCACTGCAGCCTCAGTGCACTTTGCGCGCACTCACGACGATGCCATCAGCATCTGCATACAGCCAATCACCGGGCCGAACCGGTACACCTTGTATCTGCACCACCACATCGCGCTGACCTTCATTGCGCTTCTCGGTCGGCAGGGGCATCAAGGCAAGCGCCCGGATGCCAATGGCCGTGGCATTGAGTTCTGCCACATCCCGCACGCAACCATCCACCACGATGCCTGCCCAGCCGTTGCGTGCAGCCGCGGCAGCGAGATTGCCGCCCACGAGAGCCCGGCGAAGAGAGCCTCCGCCATCAACCACCAGAACATGCCCTTCGCCAGGCGAGTCCACGGCGGCCTTGACGAGGGAGTTGTCCTCATGGCATTTCACCGTACGGATCGGGCCGGCAAAGGCAAGCGACGCACCAAAATGCACGAAAACCGGAGGCAAAACACGGAAAAAACCCGTGTCATCTCCCTTGTATGCATCACAGAAATCACAGGTGCTGAAGGTAAAGAGAGCTGAAGCAGACATGGCAAGCGTTCGTTCATGCGGTCCGGGGATTCGTTCTCTCCGGAGCGCAAATCCATTCATTGGCAGGGGTTGGACTTCCGGCAATCCTCCGGGCGCTGATCACCGGGATAAGGACAGCGATTGACCTCGAACGGAGACATCGAGAGCAGCGTGGTAAGCGCACTTGAAGCCATGGCAACCGCCCAGAAGATAAAAAAAGCCGCGGTGTATACCCCTTGCCGCGAAAGCGCCAAGGGCTGGCCAAACCAGTGAAGATCCTGCGGATCCACCATGGCAAAAACCAGCACCTCCAAGACGCCCGCCATCAGAAAGGCGGGCCAGGCAATCCACATCAAACGTTGGCTCCACATTGAACTTGTCTCCTTGTGTTGTGTGACAGCGCCCGTGCCTGCGACCCTGGCTACTTCACGGGCTTGTCCTGGTCCGGGGTGGCCGCGTGATTGCGCCCCTTCTGGGCAGGCAGGAGGCTGGCATCCGGATTCTCCAGTGTTTTGTTGATTTCGATGCCACGCCGATAGTAGTCATCTGCCACCACGGGATCCGGCGTACGTATCGCCAGCCAAAGGGTGACGAATCCTGCCACCACCACAATGGCTGGGCCGCCCACGACCAGCCACATGTAGCCGAACTTCCACCAAGGCGGGCTGGCTGGTTTTATTTCAGGATTCGCTGACATGCGCGTTCTTTCAAAAAAGGGGCCATGGCGGCAAACCGCCATAGGCCGGATTACTGCCGGGGCACCAGAAACACCGATTTTTCACTGACCTTTGCCCCCGTGCCCAGCGATTCGATGTCGAAATGAACCGCGTGCGATCCGGCAGGTGCAGACCCGTAGGGGATATGCAAGCGAACGACCACCCAGCGGGATTGGGCCGCATCGATCTCGAACTCGGAGTCCGAAACCAGCTCCAGGCCTTGCAACCCCTGGGCCGCAATCCTGTATCGCTGGGGCGCTTCGGTGGCGTTCATGATTTGCAAGCGGTAGACGTTTTCCAGCTTTCCACCCGCAACGATGCGCGAAAGCGCAGCACGGTCGCGCACCACATCCACCTTGAGGGGTGTCCGAACCACCAGGCTGGCCAGCATGGCCACGCACAGGGCCACCAGGATCGCCGTATAGATGAGCACACGGGGTCGCAGTACCCGGCGCAAGATCTCCGACCGGCTCCAGCCCTTGGACACTGCATTCTGGGTCGAGAAACGAATCAGGCCCCGGGGGTAATGCATCTTATCCATGACGGTGTTGCACGCATCCACACACAGGCCGCAGCCAATGCATTCGTACTGCAATCCATCGCGGATATCGATGCCGGTCGGGCAGACCTGCACGCAGAGGGTGCAATCAATGCAATCACCCAGCCCCTTGGCCTTGTAATCCGCTGTCTTCACACGCGGACCGCGCTGTTCACCACGCGCCTCGTCGTAGGTGACGATCAGGGTATCCGGATCAAACATCGCGCTCTGGAACCGCGCATACGGGCACATGTACTTGCATACCTGCTCACGCAGGAAGCCAGCGTTGCCATAGGTGGCAAACCCGTAGAAGCCGACCCAGAAAATCTGCCAGGTGCCATGCAAGGCCAGCAGTTCCGCGCCCAGTTCACGGATCGGAACGAAATAGCCAACAAAAGTGAACCCCGTCCACACCGAGAACAGCACCCAGATGAACTGCTTAGCAGACTTCTTCCAGGTCTTCTCGAAAGTCCAGGGGCTGTTGTCCAGCCGCAGCCGCGCACTGCGGTCGCCTTCGATCTTGTGTTCGATCCACATGAAGATCTCGGTATAGACCGTCTGCGGACACGCGAAACCACACCACAACCGGCCCGCCACCGCTGTGAACAGAAACAGCGACAGCGCCGAGATGATGAGCAGCGCCGTGAGATAGATGAAATCCTGCGGATAGAGAACGAGGCCGAAGATATAAAAGCGGCGAGCCCCCAGGTCGAACAGCACCATCTGGCGCTGCCCCCACTCCAGCCAAGGCAGCCCGTAAAAAACCAGCTGCGTCAGGAACACCATCGCCCAGCGCCAGCGTGCGAACAGGCCGCTGATGGAACGAGGGTAAATCTTCTTCTGTGTTTCGTACAGTGAGACGGCTTCGCCGGTGGGCGCGGCGGGCGCAATGGGAATGACCTTGCGGGGTTTCCCGCTGGGGGTATTCATGGCGTGCTTTTCCAGGAACAGACTGGCTCAAAAATAAAAAACGGTGGCGCCATGGGCGCCACCGTTGCCAGCGCAGTCTTAGCGGGCAGCGGCGCCCGGCTTGTTGGAGAGGCTCCAGACGTAAGCAGTCAGCACACCGAGTTGGGCATCGGTCAGCTTGCCAGCCTGAGCGGGCATCTCGTTGACCTTACCTTTGTTGATCATAGCGGTGATGGCTTCTTCGCCCCATCCGTGCAGCCAGATGTCATCAGTCAGGTTAGGGGCACCCAGCGCCTGATTGCCCTTGGCATCCGTACCGTGACAGGCCGCGCAGGCACCGAACTTGGCCTTCCCCAGGGAGGCACGCAGAGAATCATGCGGGCTGCCCGACAGGCTCAGGACATAGTGGGAGAGGTTGCGGACGTCCTCGGCGGAACCCACCGCTTCAGCCATGGGGGGCATATTCCCGACACGGCCCTGGTGCAGCGTTTCGCTGATCTTTTCAGGGGAGCCGCCATACAGCCAGTCACCATCCGTCAGGTTGGGGAAGCTCTTGCTGCCGCGTGCGTCAGAACCATGGCACTGGGCGCAATTGTTCATGAACAGGCGCTCGCCAATGGCCATGGCCTGCGTGTCCGCCGCCATTTCCTCAGGCTTCATGGATGCGAAACGGGCATAGACGGGCTCGATTTCAGCACGGCCTTTCTCCATTTCCTGCTGGTACTCGCCTTGCTGCGACCAGCCAAGCTTGCCGGCGAAGCTTCCCAAGCCGGGGTACAAGGCCAGGTAACCCAGCGAAAAGACGATCGTGAGGACGAACATCCACATCCACCAGCGTGGCATGGGATTGTTCATCTCGGTCAGATCTTCGTCCCAGACGTGGCCTGTGGTGTTGTCGCTGGTGGAGACGACCTTCTTGCGGGCCGTAATCCAAAGGAGAAGCAGGCAGGCAATGATGCTAACGATGGTCAGCCCGGCCACATAAACCGACCAGAAATTGCTGGTGAAGTCACTCATGGTGTGTTCTCGTTCTGGTGGTGATCATTCTTGTTCAAAGGGGAGCTGCGCGGCCTCATCAAACCGGCTCTGGTTGCGGCGCGAATACGCCCACACCCAGATGCCAATGAAGCAGGCAAACGACAGCAACGTAAATACGATGCGCATTGCGGTGATGTCCATGGCTGGAATCTCCCGGATTACTTGAGCGCGCGGCCCATGACCTGCAGGTAGGCGATGAGTGCGTCCATCTCCGTCTTGCCCTTGACCTCGTCAGCGGCTGCCGCGATCTGGGCATCGGTATACGGCACACCCACCGTGCGCAGTGCCCTCATGCGAGGCGCCACATCTGCGGGATCAACGGCGTTCTTTTCCAGCCAGGGATAGGCGGGCATGTTCGACTCGGGCACCACGTCACGCGGATTCACCAGATGGATGCGATGCCATTCGTCGCTGTACTTGCCGCCCACGCGGTGCAGGTCGGGACCGGTACGCTTGCTGCCCCACTGGAATGGGTGGTCGTACACGAACTCGCCTGCCACGGAGTAGTGGCCATAACGCAGCGTCTCAGCGCGGAAGGGGCGAATCATCTGGGAGTGGCAGTTGTAGCAGCCTTCGCGCAGATAGACGTCGCGGCCCATCAACTGGAGCGGAGCATAGGGCTCCACGCCCTTGACGGCTTCCGTCGTCGACTTCTGGAAGAACAGCGGAACGATTTCCACCAGACCGCCCACGGCAATCACCAAGACGATCAGGACGATCATCAGGAAGTTGTTGGTTTCCACCTTCTCATGGGAGAAACCTGTCGAAGTATTGTTTTGTGACATGTAGGTTTACCTCGATTTTCAGGCGTGGGCAGGCTTGATGGCAGGGATGGCCACAGCCACCGAGCGACCCGAAATGGCCGTCATCCAGACGTTCCAGGCCATGATCAGCATGCCGCCGAGATACAGCAGACCACCGGCCACACGGATCACGTAGAAGGGATAGGTGGCCTTGACGCTCTCGACAAAGGTGTAGGTCAGGGTGCCATCGGTGTTGACGGCGCGCCACATCAGACCCTGCATCACACCGGCAATCCACATCGCGGCGATGTACAGCACGATGCCGATGGTGGCCAGCCAGAAGTGAATCTCAATGGCCTTGATGGAGTGCATCTTCTCGCGGCCAAACAGGCGGGGCACCAGGTAGTACAGCGAACCCATGGTGATCAGACCCACCCAGCCCAGGGCGCCCGAATGCACGTGGCCCACGGTCCAGTCGGTGTAGTGCGACAGCGCGTTGACGGTCTTGATGGACATCATCGGGCCTTCGAACGTGGACATGCCGTAGAACGACAGCGAAACGATCAGGAAGCGCAGGATGGGATCGTCACGCAGCTTGTGCCAGGCGCCCGACAGCGTCATGACGCCGTTGATCATGCCGCCCCAACTGGGCGCCAGCAGGATCAGCGAGAAGGCCATGCCCACGGACTGCGTCCAGTCGGGCAGCGCGGTGTAGTGCAGGTGGTGCGGACCCGCCCACATGTACGTGAAGATCAGCGCCCAGAAGTGCACGATGGACAGGCGGTAGCTGTACACCGGGCGGCCTGCCTGCTTCGGAATGAAGTAGTACATCATGCCCAGGAAGCCTGCCGTCAGGAAGAAGCCCACGGCATTGTGGCCATACCACCACTGGATCATGGCATCCTGCACGCCCGCATAGGCGGAGTAGCTCTTCATCAGGCCGGCCGGGACGGCTGCACTGTTGACCAGGTGCAGCACGGCCACCGCCAGGATGAAGGCCCCGTAGAACCAGTTGGCCACATAGATGTGGCGCACCTTGCGGATGCCGATGGTGCCAAAGAACACGATGGCGTAGGACACCCAGACCAGCGTGATCAGGATGTCGATGGGCCATTCGAGTTCAGCGTATTCCTTGCCGCTGGTGTAGCCCAGCGGCAGGCTGATGGCGGCAGCCAGGATGACCAGCTGCCAGCCCCAGAACGTGAACGATGCCAGGGGCCCCGCAAACAGACGCACCTGGCAGGTGCGCTGGACGACGTAGTAGCTTGTGCCAAACAGCGCGCAGCCGCCGAAGGCAAAAATGACCGCGTTGGTATGCAGCGGCCTCAGGCGCCCATAGCTGAGCCATGGAATGCCGAAGTTGAGTTCTGGCCACGCCAACTGGGCCGCGATGAACACGCCGACGAGCATGCCCACCACCCCCCAGACCACGGCCATGATTGAAAACTGGCGCACAACGGTATCGTTGTAATGCGCAGCACTTGCTTGTTTTGGAGAATCCATCGGTCACCTCTTAGTTCTGCGGAAATATTAACCTTACTGTGGACATTGTTATGTTGATGCTGGTCAACCGTCCCGAAGAATGCGCTCGCCTTCTTGCTCCACGTTCTCGAACTGGCCTCGGTAGACAGCCCACCACAGACCCAGCAGCACCAGCAAGACAAGAACGACCGACAAAGGGATCAGGAGATAGAGGATGTCCATGGTGCAACCAATCGTGAATCAGACAGTTTATGCAGCGGCTGGCGTGACAGACATGCGCACCTTGCCGGCGCCGCCAGAACCATCGAGCGCCTGCAGACCCCGCGACAGCCGCGCGGCATTGAGAACCACCAGCAAAGAACTGAGCGCCATGCCCAGCCCGGCCAGCCAGGCCGGCATGTAACCGGCAATGGCCAACGGCACGCTCAACGCGTTGTAGCCCGCCGCCCACCAGAGGTTCTGGCGCACCACGCGCAGCGTCTGGCGCGCCAGCACGATGGACTGCGCCACCAGCGAAAGATCATCACCCAGCACAACGAAATCGGAGCGCGATTGTGCCAGTGGAACTGAGCGGCCAAAGGCAAAGGACACATGCGCACCGGCCAGAACCGGGCCGTCATTGAGCCCGTCACCCACCATGACCACCCGGCGGCCCTGCGACTGCAGGCGATGCAGAACATCCAGCTTGTCCTGGGGCGAACAGTCTCCACGCCAATGCTCAATGCCCGCCTGGGCCGCCAGGCGGCCCGCAGCCGGAGAGCGGTCGCCAGAGAGCAGCTGCACTCCCACCCCGGCCTGGCGCAGCGCCGCAACCACCCGTGGCGCCTCGTGGCGCAAGTCCTCCGTCAACTCGAAGCGTGCCAGCTCCTGCGGCACCTCCCCCTCGGGCTGCCAGGCAAGATACACCCACTGCCCTCCCCCTGCCCCCTCATCACCGGGCAGTCCCGCATGACGTGCCGAACCCAGCACCATACGGCGGGCCGGGCGCAGCCCCCCAGCATCACGGACCAGCGCGCTCAAGCCCAGGCCACTGTGCTCACGCAAATCCTCGACCTGCCAGGCTCCCGCGCCTTGCGCGGCCGCCGCCAAGGCCCGCGAAACCGGGTGCAGCGAATGGACCGCCATGGACGCCGCCAGCGACAGCGCCTCATCCGCCTCCAGCCCCGCGCGGCATTGCACGCTGCGCACCGCCATGCCATCCCGCGTCAGGGTTCCCGTCTTGTCGAACACCACCGTGTCCACCGACGCCAGGGCCTCCAGCCCCTGCAGATTGCGCACCAGCACCCCGTTGCGCGCCAGCGTTCCCGCCGCCGACAGCATGGCCACGGGAGTGGCCAGGGACAAGGCGCACGGGCAGGTCACGATCAGCACCGACACCGCCACCATGAGCGCACGCCCGGGATCGGTGGGCCACCACCACAGCGCAGCCAAGCCCGCCGCCAGCAGCACCAGCACCAGAAAAGGCCGTGCCACCTTGTCTGCCAGCTGCGCCAACCGGGGCTTTTGAAGTGAGGCACTTTCCATCAGGGCGACGATCTGGCCAAAACGCGTATCGGCCCCCACTCCCTGCACCTGCATCAGCACAGCCGACTGTAGGTTGTAGCTGCCCGCGGTCGCCACCTGCCCCACGCCCCGGGCAACGGGCGTCGACTCTCCCGTGAGCAGCGCCTCATCCACCAGCGTGCTGCCCTCGACCAAACATCCGTCCGCCGGGAAAGCCTCGCCAGGAAGAATGCGCACGACATCGCCCGCCCCGAGCCGGCGCACCGCCACGCGCTCGAAGGCGCCATCGGCCATGCGCCGCTCCACGCTGGGAGGCAAGCGGTTCATCACCGCCTCCAGAGCGCCCGCCGTGCGGTCGCGCAGGCGCAACTCCAGCCAGCGGCCGGTCAGAAGGAAAAATACAAACATGGTCAGCGAGTCGTAATAGACCTCATGACCAAAAACCCCATCGGGATCAAAGGTGCCCGCCGTGCTGACCACGAAGGTGATGGCCATGCCCAGGGCCACGGGCAGATCCATGCTGACACGCCGCTGCCGTATGTCGCGCAGCGCGCTGGAAAAGAACGGACCGCAGGCAAAAAACACCACCGGCAGCGTGATGACCCAGGACGCCCACCGCAGCAAACGCTCCATCTCGGCCGACAGATCGCCCGGCTCGGCCACGTAGGCCGGCCATGCGTACATCATCACCTGCATCATGCAGAAACCCGCCACCAGCCAGCGCCACAGGGCCTTGCGATGCTCGCGCACGCGCTGGTCACGCGCCATGGCATCCATGGCGGGCAAAGCCCGGTAGCCGGCCTTGCGCACGGCCTCCAGCCACCGCGAAGGCAGCACCTGGCCGGGTTGCCACACCACCCGCGCCCGCTGCGTGGCAGCGCTGACCTCGGCGCGCTCCACGCCGGGCACGGCGCGCAGGGCATCCTCAATGGTCAGGGCACAGGCGGCGCAGTGCATGCCCTCGATGACCACATGCGACTCCCACGCGCCCCCTGCAGCGTCCGCCTGCACACTGGGGCGCCCGAACGAGGCCCACTCCTGCGGATCGTCGAGCAGCGCCTCGCCGTCCGGGCTGGCAGGCACGGGCTGCATGCGCGGCGCGATGGGCACTTCCTGCGTATCCTGAGCCGCTGCGGAATTCATTGACATGGCGCAAGCTTACCGTTTTTGTGCAGTGCAACGATTGACTTGCATCAATTTCAAAACCCTGTGATTTACTCTAATCAAGCCATTCCCACCCCAAGGAGCCTCCATGTACAAACGCATTCTGATCGCCACCGACGGTTCCAAGCTGTCTGAAAAAGCCGAAGATAGCGGCCTGTCGCTGGCCGCCCTCACCGGCGCTGCGGTGGTTGCGCTGAAAGTGGTTCCTCGCTATCCACGCAGTTACTTCGAGGGCGGACTGCCTGTGGATGCGAGCGATATCCGCCGCATCGAAAAGCAGTGGAGCGATGCCGCCCAGGAAATGGTGGATGCCGTCAAGACCCGGGGCGAGGCCCAGGGTTTGAACGTCAAGGCCGTGGTCGCCAAGTCCGACCTGGTGGCCGAGGCCGTGATCGCCGCCGCCAAGAAGCACAAGTGCGACCTGATCGTCATGGCCTCGCACGGTCGCAAGGGCATCAAGCGCCTGCTGTTGGGCAGCGAAACCCAGCATGTGCTGACGCATTCGCACATTCCGGTGCTGGTTCTGCGGTAAAAACCGGCTTTGGCGCTTATCCATCAAGCGCCACAAGCTATATTTTTAATAGTAAAACGGGCCTTGAAGGCCCGTTTTTTCTGAGTGGTTCGCGGGAGTTCAGGCGAACAGGCCCTTGTACTGCTCGCGCAGCAGGTTCTTCTGCACCTTGCCCATGGTGTTGCGCGGCAATTCCGGCACCACGAAACACTTCTTGGGAATCTTGAAATTGGCCAGCCGCGCTTTCAGCGCGGCCACGATGGCGTCGGGCTGCAGCACGGCGCCCGGCTTGGCGATGAGCACCGCCACGCCCACCTCGCCGAAATCGGGGTGCGGCACGCCCACCAGCGCGCTCTCGGCCACGCCGGGCAGTTCGTTGATGGTGCCCTCGACCTCGGCCGGATAGACGTTGTAGCCGCCGCTGATGATCAGGTCCTTGCTGCGGCCGACGATGCGCACGTAGCCGCGCTCGTCCACCACGCCCACGTCGCCGGTCTTGAACCAGCCGTCCTGCGTGAACTCCTCGGCCGTCTTCTCAGGCATGCGCCAGTAGCCCTTGAACACATTGGCGCCACGCACCTGGATGTTGCCGGTTTCGCCCACGGGCAAGACTTTGCCGTCGTCGCCCACCACGCGCAGGCCCACGCCGGGCAACGGGAAGCCCACGGTGCCGCCACGGCGCTCGTCCTGGCCGCCATGGCGCGCGTCGGCGCTGTAGGGGTTGGAGGTGAGCATGATGGTCTCGCTCATGCCATAGCGCTCCAGGATGGTGTGGCCCGTGCGTTCCTGCCAGTCACGGAAGGTCTCGATGAGCAGCGGCGCCGAACCCGAGATGAACAGGCGCATGTGGCTGGCCGCATCGCGCGTAAGCACGCCCTCGCCCAGCATGCGCACGTACAGCGTGGGCACGCCCATGAACACGGTGGCGCGCGGCAGCGCGGCGATCACGGCCTTGGGGTCGAACTTCGCCAGCCAGATCATCTTGCTGCCGCCCAGCAGCGCCGCGTGGATGGCCACGAACAGCCCGTGCACATGGAAGATGGGCAGCGCGTGGATCAGCACATCGCCCTGGCGCCAGCCCCAGTATTCGTTGAGCATCACCGCGTTGGACAGCAGGTTGCCGTGCGTGAGCATCGCCCCCTTGCTGCGGCCCGTGGTGCCGCTGGTGTAGAGGATGGCGGCGAGGTCGTCCGCGCCCTTGCGCGCCACCTCGTGCGTGTCGGCGTGGTGCGCGGCGCGCTCCAGCAGGCTGCCGTCGCGGTTCTCGCCCAGCGTGAACACATGGCGCGTGCCCGCCGTGAAGGCGATCTTCGACACCCAGCCAAAGTTGCCCGGCGTGCACACCACCACGGCGGGCTCGGCGTTGCCAATGAAGTATTCGATCTCGGCGCTCTGGTAAGCCGTGTTCAGCGGCAGAAAGACATAGCCCGCGCGCAGCGTGGCCAGGTACAGCAGCATGGCCTCGACCGACTTCTCCACCTGCACCGCCACGCGGCTGCCGCCCGGCAGACCGAGCGAGGCCAGCAGGTTGGCGATGCGGCTGCTGGCGCGGTCGATGTCGCGCCAGGTGTAGTACAGCGGTGTGCCATCGGGCGCCGTGGTTTCGATGGCGGTGGCGTCCAGGTCGGCGGGGAAGGCCGCGCGCAGGGCGGCGAACAGGCTGTCGTTGCGGGGTGCGTTCATGGTTCAGAAAGCAGGAGGACGTTTGGCGAGGAAGGCGTTGATGCCTTCACGGTGCTCGGTGCTGTCGGCGTAGGCATACGGGTCGGTGGCGCCATTCACTATGTTTTCAATAGCTGGTGGAGCTTGCCCATCAAGGGCTGGAGGCATTTTCAATGCCCGCAGCATCTGCTTATTCAGGCGCGCCGCCTGCGGCGCCAGGCCCGCCACGCGCTGGGCCGTTCCCAGGGCCTCCGCATCCAGGCGCTCGTCGGGCACCACGCGGCTCAGAAAGCCTCGCGCCAGCATGTCGGGCGCGGTGAAGGTGGCGGCCTCCAGCAGCATCTGGCGCGCGGTCAGTTCGCCCACGGCACCCGCCACGAGCTGCGCCTCGCGCGGCGCCATGGGGAAACCCAGGCGCGCGATGGGTGCGCCGAAGCGCGCGCCGGTAGCGGCGATGCGGATGTCACAGCAACTGGCGATCTCCACGCCCGCGCCCATGCAGGCGCCGTCGATGCGCGCGACGATGGGCACGTCGCAGTCCAGCATGGCCGAGAGGCCACCCCAGACGTCGTTCTCATGGAAGTCGCGCAGCTGCGCCGGGTCGAAACGGAAGGCCGGGTACTCCGAGATGTCGCCGCCCGCGCAGAACGCGCCGCCCTCGCCTTCGATCAGCACGCAGCGCGCATCCGTGCTGCGCTGGATGCTCTCGAAAACAGAGCGCAACTGGCGCCACATGGCGCGCGACATGGCGTTGAGCCGCCCGGTGTGGCGCAAGGTCACCACCACCACGCCGGCCGCGCCGGCTTCTCCGGCGGCCGGGGCCGCCACCACTTCTGCTGTCATGTGTCTGGATTCCTTCTAGGGCCCGCCGCTTCAGCGGAAGGCACACAGGCCTTCAATCTCACGCGATGCCGCGATTTGGCCTTCGGCCAACTGGGTGCGGTGCCTGTCGATGCGCTTGAGATCGTACAGGTAGTTCACCATCAACCCGTAGGACTGCTTGTGCCCCTTAGCCGACGGATCGCCCGCCCAGTTGAGCCGCTCCACGCGCGCGCCGTTGCCCAGGTGAAAGCGCGCCACCGGGTCCACGGGCTTGCCGTCCACCAGCTCGCGCGCCAGGTAGTGCGCGGCGCACTGCAGCAGCATCTGGCGCACGGGAGAGCGTTCGTCGAGGTCCTGCGGCTTGTCGAACGCGGCCAACAGGTGCGAGGCCTGCGGCGGCTCGAAGCCCACTGCCCGGCCCAGTTCGGCCAGGCGGCGCTCGTCCAGGCGTTCGAGCATGGCGCCCGCGTTTTTGCCCAGCCAGGAGCGCAGGCCGGGGATGGGCGACAACGTGGCAAAGGTGCGCAGGCGCGGAAACTCCTGCTTGAGCGTCTCCACCACATGCTTGATGAGCGAGTCGCCAAAGCTCACGCCGCGCAGGCCCGTCTGGGTGTTGCTGATGGAATAGAAGATAGCGGTGGTGGCCTTGCCGATATCGCAGAGTGCAGCGGTTTCGTCGAGCAGCGGCGTGATGCTGTCGGAGATGCGGTCCACCAGCGCCACCTCGACAAAGATCAGCGGCTCATTGGGCAGGCGCGGGTGGAAGAAGCCGTAGCAGCGGCGGTCGCTGTCGAGGCGGTTCTTCAGGTCGGTCCAGCTGCGGATGTCGTGCACGGCCTCGTACTGGATCAGCTTTTCCAGCAGCGAGGCGGGCGAGTCCCACGACAGGCGGCGCAGCTCCAAGAAAGCCACATCGAACCAGGTGGAGAACAGGTGCTCCAGCTCGGCATCCAGCGCCAGCAGGCGCTTGTCGCTCTTGAGTTCGCGCAGCAGCTCGGCGCGCAAGTCCACCAGAAAGCGCATGCCCTGCGGGAACACCGCGAAGCGCTGCAGCAGCCGCGTGCGCGGCGACACCATGGCGCGGCGCAGGTGGATCTCGGCCTGGCCCTCCTCTTCCGTGCCCGCCGCCGCCTCGTAGCGCAGGCGCGCGGACTTGAAGCGTGTGGCGTCGGGCGCGAACTGTTCGCTCATCAGCAGCCACATGTCGCGCCGCTCTCCGGGTTCAGCCTGCGCGTACCACTGTGCCACCGCCTGGGCACGGGCGCCGCCTTCGACCTCGCTCACGCGCGACGCCACCACCTCCTGCAGGTCGGCCAGCAGGCGGCGCAGCACGCGCGGCGACAGGGCCTCGTTGCCGCGCTTGAGCGTGGCTTGCAGGCGCTCGTGGGTGCTGCGCACGGCCTCGGCCTTGGCGGCCTGGGCGGCCGGCGGTGTGCCGTCAGCGGCACGGGAGCCGCGCAGGCGCGAAACACTGCGGGCGATCCATTCGGGAGCGGTGGTCATGGGCTTGATCGAGAAGACGTTGAGAGGCCGGGCACGGGAGAAATTATTGGCCATTGTGCGCGAGTGCAGGCCAGTCGAACAAAATAGACATATTGTCTAGACGAACTGTTATTGTTTCGGTACAGTCGCCCGGCAAAGCTCCAGCCCGGAGCCGCCCCGAAAGGAAAAGCATGTCCCTCCACGGCAAGACCCTGTTCATCAGCGGCGGTTCGCGCGGCATCGGCCTCGCGATCGCGCTGCGCGCGGCGCGCGACGGCGCCAACGTGGCCATTGCGGCCAAGACTTCGGAGCCGCATCCCACGCTGCCTGGCACCATCCACACCGCGGCGCGCGAGATCGAGGCCGCAGGCGGCCAGGCCTTGCCGCTGTTGTGCGACATCCGCGACGCGGACCAGATCGACGCGGCCGTCGCCCGCACCGTGGAGCGCTTCGGCGGCATCGACATCTGCATCAACAACGCCTCGGCCATCCACCTCACGGGCACGCTGCAGACCGAGCCCAAGCGGCTGGACCTGATGCAGAACATCAACGCCCGGGGCACCTTCCTGGTCAGCCGCGCCTGCATTCCGCACCTGATGAAGGCAGCCAACCCGCATGTACTCAACCTGGCGCCGCCGCTCGAATTCAAGCCCGAATGGTTCGCGCCCTACCCGGCCTACGCGCTGGCCAAGTATTCGATGAGCCTCTATGCCATGGCCATGGCGGAGGAGTTCCGGCGCGAGCGCATCGCCTTCAACACGCTCTGGCCCAAGACCTACATCGACACCGCCGCCGTGCGCCACATCGCGGGCACGCAGGCGCGGGCCGTGAGCCGCACGCCCGAGATCATGGCGGACGCCGCCTGGCACATCCTCACCCAGCCGAGCACCACCTTCACAGGCCGGCACTGCGTGGACGAAGACGTGCTGGTGGAAGCCGGCGTACGCGACCTGCGGCCCTACCGCTGCGAGCCCGGCAGCACGCCGCTGGCGTTCGATCTGTTCGTGCAGCCTGGGCACCATCCGCAGGCCATCGTGTAGCCGAGCTGCTCCCCATGGCCTCCATCACCCGGCGCAGCCGCGCAGCCACCGACGCCGCCCCACCCGCCGCCATGGACCGGCTGGTCGAGGCCTTCGAGCGCCTGCTTGCGCGCGGCGAGAGCTTCACCACCATCAGCGTCGAAGAGCTGGCGCGGGAAGCAGGCATGGCACGGGCCACCTTCTACCTGCACTGCCGCAACAAGGGGCAGCTCGTCAGCCACGCCATGCAGGCGGTGCAGCTCCAGCTCAAGACCGCGGCCCGGGCGCGGCTGAAGAAGTCCGGCAGCTACGGGCGCGCCGAGTTCCAGGCCTTCATGCGCGAGGTGGTGGAGATCCTGTTCCAGCACCGCCACGCCATCTGGGCCATGAACGAGGTGTCCGCCTACGACCCGCAGGTGCAGGTGGTGTTCACCGAGTTCATGGACCAGCGCACCCGCGAGATCCAGCGCACGCTCGACCAACTCGCGCGGCAAGGCGCGGCCCACCCGGCCGCGCACGCCGGGCTCGCGCAGATGCTGGCATGGACCATCGAACGCAGCTTCTGCAAGATGCTGAACGAACAGAGCTCGCCCGAGGAGCGCGAGGCGCTGGCGGACATGCTCACGCACACGATCTGGAGCGCGCTCGCCTCGGCCGGCGGCTGATTGCGGGCAAAAAAAGCGCCGGGGTCCGAAAACCACCGGCGCCACAGCAGAACAGGTGCCGACGCTTCAGTCCAGCGGGGGCAGCCCCAGGTTCTGGCGCACATTGCTGTTGATGATGCGCAGCTCGGCCAGGCTGCTCTCGATGTGCGCGCGCTTTTGCTCCAGTTCGGCAATGACCTTGTCGGTGCGTTGCAGCACATAGCGCAACTGCTGCTCGCGGCCCTCGCCAGCCTGGCCGTACATGTCGAGGTACTGCTTGATCTCGGCCAGCGAGGAGCCGATGGCCTTGGCACGCAGGATCAGCGCCAGCCGTGCGCGGTCGCGCCGACTGTAGACGCGGGTGCCGTTGATGCGGCGCGGGCTCAGCAGGCCCTTGTCTTCATAGAAACGCAGCGTGCGCGGCGTTACGTCGAAGGCATTGCACAGCTCCGTCACGCCGAACAGTTCCGAGTTCTTGTCGTCGGAGTAGTGGTCGGCCAGCACCTGGCGCGCAGCCGCCGTGGTGGCGGCCTGCCGGTCGGCGGAACCCGTGGTGAGGCCCGCTGCCATCGTCACACCACGCGCTGCAGCTTCATGGCGACGCTCATGTCGCCGCTGACCTTGAACTTGCCGCTCATGAAGCCGGTGACGGGGTTGAGCTGGCCCGTGAGCAGTGCGTTGAGGTTTTCCAGCGTGATGGCCACGGTGCAGTCGGTTTCGCGGTCCACGTTGTCCACGGTGTTGGGGGTGGATGCGCCGTCGATGACGATCTTGCCATCGTCACCGCAATCGAACTTGAGCACGGCATTGAGGCCGCTGTTGTCGCCCACTTTGGCGCGGATGGCTTCGGTGCATTCCTGAATGTTCATGGTGTTCCTTGAAGGGTTGTCAAAAGTACGGCATGCATCATAAGACAAAGCCATTCCCAAAACACAAGGGAAAATACCTAATAGAAAGCATGTTGACGTTAACGTCATGCTGACATCTAATTCGTCACCCAAGCAGATCTGATGATCCTCCATGAACCAGCCCACTCCTCCACTCCAGAACACCGCCCCCCCGGCCGCGCGCTATGACAGCGTCTTCCGTCAAGGCCTGTTTGCCGGCCGCACCCTCTGGGTGACGGGCGGCGGCAGCGGCATCGGCCGCTGCGTGGCCCACGAACTGGCCTCGCTCGGCGCGCGCGTCATCATCAGCGGCCGCACCCAGGAAAAGCTCGACCGCGTCGCGCAGGAGATCCGCGACGACGGCGGCCTGTGCGAAACCATCGCCTTCGACATCCGTGACGAGGAAGCCGTCAAGGCCGCCGTCGCCACCATGGTGGGCAAGGTCGGCCCCATCGCCGGCCTGGTCAACAACGCGGGCGGGCAGTTCCCCGCGCCGCTGCAGGCCATCAGCAAGCGCGGCTTCGAGGCCGTGGTGAGCAACAACCTCACCGGCGGCTTTCTGATGATGCGCGAGGTGTTCCTGCAAAGCATGCAGGAGCACGGCGGCGCGATCGTCAACATGACGGCGGACTTCCGCAACGGCATGCCGGGCATGGGCCACTCGGGCGCTGCACGCGCGGGCATGAGCAACCTGACCATGAGCGCCGCCTTTGAATGGGCCAGCAGCGGCGTGCGCGTGAACGCCGTGGCGCCGGGCTGGGTGGCCTCCTCGGGCATGGACAGCTACGGCGGCGCCGTCAAGGCCCTGATCCCGCAACTGCGCAAACACGTGCCGCTGCGCCGCCTGGCCTCCGAGGCCGAGATCAGCGCGGCCATCGTCTTCCTGCTCAGCCCCGGCGCGGCCTTCATCACCGGCATCACGGTGCAGATCGATGGCGCCGCCTCGCTGGGCAGTGCCGTGTTCCCCAGCCTGGACCATCAACGCTCCCAACCCTTCGAGGGCTTCCACCGCGCACAGCCGCCCGAGGTGCTCCAACCATGACCCAGATCCGTTCCCAGATCGACACGCGCACCGACGCATTCCGGCGCAACCATGCGCGCATGGCCGAGCGCCTGGCGCAGGTGCAGGCCCTGCAAGGCCAGGTGGTGGCCGAGTCCGCCTCCAAGCAGGACAAGTTCGAGAAAAAAGGCCAGCTGCTGCCGCGCGAACGCGTGGCGCGCCTGCTCGACCGGGGCAGCAGCTTCCTGGAACTCAGCGCCCTGGCGGGCCTGGGCATGCACGACGACGACGGCAAGAAGTCCGTGCTCGGCGGCGGCTCCATCGTGGGCATCGGCCAGGTGGCGGGCAAGCGCGTGCTGATCTCGGCCAGCGACAGTGCCGTCAAGGGCGGCACCGTGGCGCCCATGGGCCTGAAGAAAGGCCTGCGCGCACAGGCCATCGCGCTGCAGAACAAGCTGCCGCTGGTGGCGCTGGTCGAATCGGGCGGCGCCAACCTCATGTACCAGGCCGACATTTTTGTGGACGGCGGGCGCAGCTTTGCCAACCAGGCGCGCCTGTCGGCTGCGGGCATTCCGCAGATCGCCGTGGTGCATGGTTCGTCCACGGCGGGCGGGGCTTACCTGCCCGGCCTGTCGGACTACGTGGTGCTGGTGAAGGACCGCTCCAGCATCTACCTGGCCGGCCCACCGCTGGTGAAGGCCGCCATTGGCGAAGACACCACCGATGACGAACTGGGCGGCAGCGACTTGCACGCCCGCGTGACCGGCCTGGGCGAGTACCTGGCAGAGAACGACGCGCACGCCATCGCCATTGCCCGCGACCTGATGGACCACCTGCCCTGGGACGAGGCCGCCGGACCCGATGGAAACGTGCGCGCGCCGCTCTACGACGCCGAGGAGCTGCTGGGCGTCGTCCCGGCCGACGAGCGCGAGCCCTACGACGCCCGCGAGATCATCGCGCGCGTGGTCGATGGCTCGCACTTCCTTGAATTCAAGGGCGCGTTCGATAGCGACACCGTCTGCGGCCATGCGCGCATCGACGGCCACCGCGTCGGCATCATCGCCAACAACGGCCCGATCCAGCCCACGGGCTCGGTCAAGGCGGCGCAGTTCATCCAGTTGTGCGACCAGAGCGGCACGCCGCTGGTCTTCTTGCAGAACACCACGGGCTACATGGTGGGCACGGCGGCCGAGCGCGCCGGCGCCATCAAGCACGGCAGCAAGATGATCCAGGCCGTGGCCAACGCACGCGTGCCCAAGTTCACCATCGTGGTGGGCGGCTCGTTCGGCGCGGGCAACTACGGCATGTGCGGGCGCGGCTTCGACCCCGACTTCATCTTCAGCTGGCCCAGCGCGCGCACCGCCGTCATGGGCGGCGCACAGGCCGCCATGGTCATGGAGATGATCAGCCGCGGCAAGCTGGAGCGCGCCGGCGTGCCGCTGGGCGAGCAGGCCGAGGCCGGCATCAAGGCCATGAGCGACCAGCTCAAGCGCCGCCTGGACGCCGAGTCGGACGTGCTCTTCGGCACCGCCCGCCTGTGGGACGACGGAATCATCGACCCGCGCGAAACGCGCAACGTGCTGGCCCTGTGCCTGGCCATGGCCCGCGAAGCCCGCGCCCGCGTACTGCGCCCCAACACCTTCGGCGTGGCGCGCATGTAAACGCCATCCACCATCCCTCTTCATCCGGAGCACACACCATGCAATTCACCCCCGAGCACGAGCAGATCAGCGACACGGTGCGCAAATTCGTCGCCAACGAGATCAACCCCTTCACCGCCGAATGGGAGAAGGCAGGCATCTTTCCCGCCCACCAGCTTTTCAAGAAGATGGGCGACCTGGGCCTGCTGGGCATCAAGTACCCCACCGAATTCGGCGGCATGGGGCTGGACTTCAGCTACTCCATGGTCATGGCCGAGGCGCTGGGCGACTGCAACGTGGGCGGCGTGCCCATGGCCATTGGCGTGCAGACCGACATGTGCACCCCGGCGCTGGCGCGCTTCGGCAGCGACGAACTGCGCAAGGAGTTCCTGGCCCCAGCGATTGCCGGTGACATGGTGGGCTGCATCGGCGTGAGCGAGGTCACCGGCGGCTCGGACGTGGCCGCGCTCAAGACCACGGCCAAGAAGGACGGTGGCGACTACGTCATCAACGGCTCCAAGATGTGGATCACCAACGGCATGCAAGCCGACTGGTGCTGCCTGCTGGCCAACACCAGCGAGGGCCCGGTGCATTCGAACAAGTCGCTCATCATGGTGCCGCTCGACGCCCCCGGCGTGACGCGCCAGAAGATCGAGAAGATCGGCATGCATTCGAGCGACACGGCACAGCTCTTCTTCGACAACGTGCGCGTGCCCCAGCGCAACCTCATCGGCCAGGAGGGTGCTGGCTTCATGTTCCAGATGCTGCAGTTCCAGGAGGAGCGCCTGTACGGCGCGGCCGGCAGCCTGCGCTCGCTGGACAACCTGATCGACCAGACCATCGAATACACGCGCCAGCGCCAGACGTTTGGCCAGCCCATCCTGAACAACCAGGTGGTGCACTTCCGCCTGGCGGAGCTGCGCACCGAGGTGGAAGCCCTGCGCGCCCTCACCTACCGCGCCGTGGAGTCTTACGTGGCGGGCAAGGACGTGACCAAGCTCGCCTCCATGGCCAAGCTCAAGGCCGGGCGCCTCTCGCGCGAAGTGGCAGACGCCTGCCTGCAGTACTGGGGCGGCATGGGCTTCACGGCGGACAACCCCATCAGCCAAGCCTACCGCGACAGCCGCCTGATCTCCATCGGCGGTGGCGCCGACGAAATCATGCTCGGCATCATCTGCAAGCTCGAAGGCACCTTGCCGGGCAAGAAGAAATGAGCACCCTCCTGAGCGGCTGCGCCGCTTCCCCCCGCTCTCGCATCGCTGCGCGATGCGGGCAGGGGGACGCTCCCGGCGCTGCGGGGCGGCCCTTGCGCGGGAGCCCTGGCCTGGGGCGCGCCCCAGCAAGCGCTGTGCGCAAGGCATAGCACAGTGCACCCACCAACAAAATCCAAACAAAATGCTATGAGTTTTATAGCTATTAGCGCCGTGAATACGGGCCCAGTGCTCGAAATCACCTTGAACCGTCCCGACGTGCGCAACGCCATGTCGCTGGCCATGGTGGAAGAGCTGCGGCAGGCCCTGGCGCAGGCCGAAGCCAGCGTGGACAGCGCCCACCCCACCCGCGTGGTGGTGCTGCGTGGTGCCGGTGGGCACTTCTGCGCCGGGGGCGACCTCAAGGACATGGCCATGGCCCGCATGCGCGCCATGGAGGCCCCGGCAGGCACCGACCCCATCGCCGAAGTCAATGCCGCCTTCGGCCGCATGTGCGCGGCCTTTGCCGACACGCCGCTGGCCGTGGTGGCGGTGCTGGAGGGCACGGTGATGGGCGGCGGCTTTGGCCTGGCCTGCGTGGCCGACGTGGCCATTGCCACCGAGACAGCAAGCTTCCGTCTGCCCGAGACCTCGCTGGGCGTGGTGCCCGCACAGATCGCGCCCTTCCTGGTCGAGCGCCTCGGTTACTCGCAGGCCAAGCGCCTGGCAGTGACCGGCGGCAAGCTCGATGCAGCGCAGGCCCTGCGCATCGGCCTGGTGCACCAGCAGGTGACCACCGCCGAGGTGGACGCCGCACTGCAGGCCGTGCTGGGCGACATCCTGGCGTGCGCCCCTGGCGCCCTGGCCTCCACCAAGGCGCTGATGGCCAAGGCCCGCTGGAACGCACCCGCCGCGCTGGTCGATGAGGCCGCCGCCATCTTCTCCAGCGCTGCCCAGGGCCCCGAGGGGCAAGAAGGCACCGGCGCATTCCTGCAGAAACGCAAACCGAACTGGGTTCCCGCATGAGCTTTTCCAAAATCCTGATTGCGAACCGCGGTGACCAGCCGCGTAGCGGCGCAGCGGCGAAGCCACATCGCATGGTGCGCGCAGCGCACGCAGGCGATTTCTCCGCGAAAGAGGCACAACATGTTTAACAAGATACTGATCGCCAATCGCGGAGAAATCGCCTGCCGCGTGATCCGCAGCGCCCGCTCGCTGGGCTACCGCACGGTGGCCGTGTACAGCGACGCCGACCGCGATGCGCCCCATGTGGCGCTGGCCGACGAGGCCGTGCACATCGGCCCCGCACCGGCGGCCGAGTCCTACCTGCAGTTCGACGCCATCCTGGGCGCCTGCCGTGCCTCGGGGGCCGATGCGCTGCACCCCGGCTACGGCTTCCTGAGCGAGAACGCCGCCTTTGCCCAGGCCTGCGAAGACGCGGGCGTGGTCTTCATCGGCCCGCCCCCCAGCGCCATCGAGGCCATGGGTGACAAGGCCCTGGCCAAGGAGCGCATGATTGCCGCTGGCGTGCCCTGTGCACCCGGCTACCTGGGCGCGGACCAGGCCGACGACACGCTGGTGACCGAAGCGAAAAAACTCGGCACCCCGCTGCTGGTCAAGGCCGTGGCGGGTGGCGGCGGGCGCGGCATGCGCCTGGTACGCCACGACAGCGAACTGCAGGCGGCTATCGAAGGCGCGCGGCGCGAGGCCACCAGCGCCTTTGGCGACGGCACGCTGATGCTGGAGCGCCTGATCGAGAACGGTCGCCACATCGAGATCCAGGTCTTCGCCGACGCACACGGCAACGCCGTGCACCTCGGTGAGCGCGACTGCACGGCGCAACGCCGCCGCCAGAAGGTGATCGAGGAAGCGCCCTCCCCCGTGGTCTCGCCGCAGATGCGCGCCATGATGGGCGCCGACGCCGTGGCCGCCGCGCTGGCCGTGGGCTACCGGGGCGCGGGCACGGTCGAGTTCATCGTGGACGCGGACAACCACCACTACTTCCTGGAGATGAACACGCGCCTGCAGGTGGAGCACCCGGTCACCGAGTGCATCACCGGCCAGGATCTGGTGGAGTGGCAACTGCGCGTGGCCGCGGGCGAGCCGCTGCCGCTGGCGCAGGAAGACATCCATCTCAACGGCCATGCCATCGAGGTGCGGCTGTACGCCGAAGACCCCTACGATGGCTTCGCGCCGCAAACCGGCGCCGTGCGCTACTGGCGCCCCGAGCAGGCGCTGGCGGGCCGCGCCCGTGGCCAGGCCGCGTTTGGCGAGGTGCGCATCGACGCCGGCATCCGCGAGGGTGGCGAAGTCACCCCCTACTACGACCCCATGGTGGCCAAGCTCATTGCCCATGGCCGCGACCGCGTTGACGCCATCCGCCGCCTCATGGCCGCGCTGGACGATGCCCCGCTGCTGGGCCTGCGCCACAACGCACGCTTCTTGCGCGACCTGCTGGACCACCCGGCCTTCCGCGAGGCGCGCATGCACACCACGCTGATCGACCAGTGGCAGCAGGCGGGCGAACCCCTGTTGCAGCGCCCCCAGCCCGATGCGCAGACCTGGGCCCTGGCGGCGGCCGCGCTGGCCGCACAGCAGGGCGGTGCCCGCCGCCCTGACAGCGTGGCCACCTGGGGCACGACCCTGGTGCTCGCAGGCGGCAGCGAACAGCGCGCCGTGCGCATCCGCCCCCACGGGACGCAGGTGCAGGTGCAACTGGCGGGCGCAGAGGGCTTCACGTTTGACGCCGTGCGCTGGCAGGACGATCGCCTGACCTGGCGCCAGGGCGGCGTGCAGCGCAGTGCCGTGTGCCAGATGAGCGGTGGACAGATCACGCTGGCGCTGGGCGCCACGGTCTACCAATTTACCGAACTGTCACCCTTCCCGCAGAACGACCCGGCCCTGGACCCGAGCAAGCTGCGCTCCCCGGTGGCGGGCACGGTGTGCGCCGTGGCCGTGGCCGTGGGCGACCAGGTCACCGCCGGACAGCCCTTGCTGTGCGTGGAGGCCATGAAGATGGAAATGTGGCTGCACGCCCGCGCCAGCGGCACCGTGTCCGCCCTGCACGCCCAGATCAAAGACAGCGTTGCCGCCGGCAGCGTGCTCGCAGAAATCGACATCACCGAAGAGGTCCCCGCATGAACCACGAAAAAGCCATCCTCACCTGCGCCCTCACCGGCGTGCTGACCAACCCCCAGCAACACCCCGTGCCCGTCACGCCCGAACAAATGGCGGCGCAGGCCCGCCAGGCGTTTGATGCAGGCGCCTCCATCATGCACGTGCACATCCGCTCGCAAGAGCCCGGAATGGGCCACATGCCCAGTTGGGACCCGAACGTGGCCCAGGAGGTGGTGGACGCGATCCGCCAGGCCTGCCCGGGTGTCATCATCAACCTGACCACCGGCGTGATCGGCAAGGACATCAGCGGGCCGCTGGATTGCATCCGCCGCGTCAAGCCCGAGATCGCCGCCTGCAACGCGGGCAGCCTGAACTACCTCAAGATCAAGGAAGACGGCAACTGGGCCTGGCCACCCATGGTGTTCGACAACCCGGTGGCCAAGGTGCAGCAGTTCCTCGACGTGATGGAGGAATGCGGCACGCACCCCGAGTTCGAGTGCTTCGACGTGGGCATCGTGCGCTCAGTCACCATGTTCATCAAGAACGGCATGCTCAAGCCCTCCATGGGCCGCCCCGAATACAACCTGGTGATGGGCGTGGCCTCGGGCATGCCCTGCGATGCACGACTGCTGGAGCTGCTGCCGCAATGGATGGCGCCGGGCGCCGTGTGGCAGGCCACGCTGATCGGCCGCCAGGAAATCTGGCCCGTGCACCAGAAGACGGCCGACCTGGGCGGCATGCTGCGCACCGGCCTGGAAGACACCTTCTACCTGCCCGATGGCAGCCGCGCCAACGGCAACGGCGTGCTCATCGATGCGCTGGCGCAGTGCGCACGCAACGCGGGCCGCGCCATTGCATCCCCCGCCGAGGCCCGTCAAATGTTGGGTTTGGCCTGAACTTCACCTCGCCTGTGCGCGACAGCCCCCCGCCAGAGGGGTCGGCGCACCGTCTGCACGCAACGCTGCAGGCCCCCCAAAAAAATTGGAGACAAACGCATGCCAACCTCCCCAGCGCAGAGCGGGCCGCAGGCCGCGCGCGACCCACGCTTCCAGAGCATCCCGGCCCGCTTCGTGGCCACCAGCCTGCGCCAGCCGCAGGCGCCCGCCTATTTCGTGCGCGACGCGCAGGGCTGGCAGCCCACCACCTGGCAGCAATACGCCCAAGAGGTGCGCCAGGCCGCCCGCGCGCTGGTGGCGCTGGGCGTGCAGCCCGGCGACGCGGTGTGCATCCTGGGCTTCAACCGCCCCGAATGGACCACCATGGACCTGGCGGCCATGATGGTGGGCGCCATGGCGGCTGGCATCTACTGGAGCAGCGCGGCCAACGAGATCGCCTACATCGTCGAGCACAGCGGCTGCAGCCTGCTGCTGGTGGAGGGCGAAGCCCAGTGGGCCAAGGCAGCGGCAGAGCCCCAGGCACTGGCCCGCCTGCGCGCCACCGTGCTCATGCGCCAGGGCGCGGGCGATGCCCGGCCGCAGGTGCCCGAGGGCGTGGCCGCACCCATGGCCTGGGAGCAGTTCCTGGCGCTGGGCGGCATGGAGCACGACGCCGAGGTGCAGCGCCGCATGGATGCGATCCGCGAGGAGGACATCGGCACGCTGATCTACACCTCGGGCACGACGGGCCACCCCAAGGCCGTGGAGCTGACGCACGCCAACCTGAGCTGGACCTCGGCAGCGCTGTCGGCCGCATTCCAGGTGGGCCCGCAGGACCGGCTGATCTCCTACCTGCCACTGGCGCACATCGCCGAGCAGCATGGCTCGATCTGCAACCATGCGCTGGCGGGCTACCAGCTCTACTTCGCGCGCTCGCTGGAGAGCCTGGGCGAGCACCTGCAGGAAGTACACCCCACGGTGTTCTTCGGCGTGCCGCGCGTGTGGGAGAAGATGCAGGCTGCCATCTCCACCAAGCTGGCGGGCGCCACGGGCGTCAAGGCCCGGCTGGCGCGCTGGGCCCTGCGCACCGGGCGCGCCTGGCACGCCGAACGCCTGCAAGGGCGCACACCCAGCGCGTGGCTGGACCGGCAGTACCGCTGGGCGCACAAGCTGGTGCACCGCAAGGTGCAGGCCGCGCTGGGCTTTGACCAGGCGCGCATCCTCATCTCCGGCGCGGCGCCCATTGCCGTGGAAAACCTGGAGTTCTTCACCGGCCTGGGCCTGCTGATTGGCGAGGTGTACGGCCAGTCCGAGGACTGCGGCCCGACCGCCATCAGCCTGCCCGGCTTCATCCGCCTGGGTGCGGCGGGCAAGACCTTGCCCGGCATGCAGGTGCGCATCGCCGAGGACGGCGAGATCCTCGTCCAGGGCCCCAACGTGTTCCGGGGTTATCGTGGCCGCCCCGAGGACACCGCCGAGACCCTGCAGGACGGCTGGCTGCACAGCGGCGACCTGGGCCGCATCGACGAGGACGGCTTCATCTACGTGACCGGCCGCAAGAAGGACCTGCTCATCACCTCGGGCGGCAAGAACATCTCGCCCGGCAACATCGAGGCCGACCTGATGAACCTGCCGCTGGTGGAGCATGCGGTGGTCATCGGTGATTCACGCCACTACCTCAGCGCACTGCTCACGCTCAAGCCCGATGTGCTGCAGGCCTTTGCCCAGCAACACCAGATCCCCGGCGGCCCCGCCGAGTGGGCGCGCAGCAGCCCGGTGCAGGAGGAACTGCAGCGCGGCATCGACGCCGTCAACGCCAAGCAGGCACGCGTGGCGCATGTGCGCAAGTTCTCGGTGCTGGAGAGCGCCTTCACCATCGACAACGGCTGCCTCACGCCCACGCAGAAGATCCGGCGCAACGTGGTGCAGCGCCAGTACGCTGAGGAAATCGAGGCGCTCTACCGCGACGGCACCGGCGCGCCGCATTGATGCTTCAGCCGCGCTTGGCGCTCCAGAGCCACAGCACGGCGCCGCCAGCAATCATGGGCAGGCACAGCCACTGCCCCATGCTCATGCCCAGCGACAGCAGGCCCAGGAAGGCATCGGGCTCGCGGAAGTACTCGGCGATGAAGCGGAAGCACCCATAGCCGAACAAAAAGGCCGCCGCCACCTGCCCCTGGCGGCGCTCCTTGCGCGCATAGAGCCACAGCAGCACGAACAGCAGCAGCCCTTCGAGCAGGAACTGGTACACCTGCGAAGGGTGGCGCGGCAGCATGGAGCCGCTGTGCGGGAACACCATGCCCCAGGGCAGGTCGGGGCTGGCAAAGCGCCCCCACAGTTCACCGTTGATGAAATTGCCCACGCGGCCCGCCGCCAGGCCCGTGGGCACGCAGGGCGCCACGAAGTCCATCACCTGCAGCCAGGGCCGCTGGCGCGAATGCGCGAACCAGAGCATGGAACCGATGACGCCCAGCAGCCCACCATGAAAGCTCATGCCGCCTTGCCATATGGCGAAAATTTCCAATGGGTGCGCTGCGTAGTAGCCCGGCTTGTAGAACAGGCAGTAGCCCAGGCGCCCGCCAATCACCACGCCCACCACGCCAAGAAAAAGAATGTCCTCGACATCCCTGCGCGACCATGCGCCCTTGCCCCGCAGCGAGGCGAAGGGCTCATGCCGCAGGCGCTGCAGACCCAGGAACATGAACAGGCCAAAGGCGGCCAGGTAGGTCAGGCCGTACCAATGAATGGCCACGGGGCCGAGCTGCAGCGCGACGGGATCGATGTGGGGATAGGTCAGCATGGTGGCCGGTATTGTGCCCGGCACCATGCACCAGAACGAATTGGGCGGGAGCAATCCCTGAAAATTACAAGGAAAATCGGCCTGCAGCGCTTATCTAGCAAGCGCCGTCAGCTATCAAAAACAAAGCAAAAAAAAGAAAACCCGCCGTTGGAGTCCACGGCGGGTTCGGCACAGGGCGCCTGCGCGCCACGGGCGGGTGTCAGTCGAGTAGCGACAGATCGCGCACCGCGCCCTTGTCGGCCGACATCACGAGCTTGGCGTAGGCCTTGAGGGCGGCCGAAACCTTGCGCTTGCGCGGCTGCGCGGGCTTCCAGCCCTTCGCGTCCTGCTCGGCGCGGCGGCGTGCCAGTTCCTCGTCGGACAGCAGCACGTTGATGGACCGGTTGGGGATATCGATGCGGATGCGGTCGCCGTTGCGCACCAGGCCGATGGCACCACCTGCGGCAGCTTCGGGCGAGCAGTGGCCAATGGACAGGCCCGAGGTGCCACCCGAGAAGCGCCCGTCGGTCAGCAGCGCGCAGGCCTTGCCCAGGCCCTTGGACTTAATGTACGAGGTGGGGTACAGCATCTCTTGCATGCCGGGGCCGCCTTTGGGGCCTTCGTAGCGCACGATCACGATGTCGCCCGCCTTGACCTGGTCGTCCAGGATGTTGGCCACAGCCTCGTCCTGCGATTCGGTGACATGGGCCGGGCCCTCGAACACCAGCAGGGCGTCGTCCACGCCCGCCGTCTTGACCACGCAGCCGTTCAGCGCGATGTTGCCTACCAGCACGGCCAAGCCGCCCTCTTGCGAGAAGGCATGGTCAGCAGAACGGATGCAGCCCTGGGCGCGATCGAGGTCCAGGCTGGGCCAGCGGGTGCTCTGGCTGAACGCCGTCTGCGTGGGAATGCCGGCGGGGCCTGCCAGGTAGAAGGTCTTGACGGCTTCGGACGGGTTGCGGGCGATGTCCCACTCGTCCAGCGCGGCTTTGAGCGTTGGGGCGTACACCGTGGGGGTATCGGTGTGCAGCTTGCCCGCGCGGTCCAGCTCGCCCAGGATGGCCATGATGCCGCCGGCGCGGTGCACGTCTTCGATGTGGTACTTGTCGGTGTTGGGCGCCACCTTGCACAGCTGCGGCACGGCGCGCGAGAGGCGGTCGATGTCCTGCATGGTGAAGTCAATTCCGGCCTCCTGGGCGATGGCCAGGATGTGCAGGATGGTGTTGGTCGAGCCCCCCATGGCAATGTCCAGCGTCATGGCGTTCTCGAAGGCCTTGAAGCCGACGGATCGCGGCAGCACGCGGACGTCATCCTGTTCGTAGTAGCGCTTGCACAGGTCCACCACCAGGCGGCCGGCGCGCTTGAACAGCTGCTCTCGGTCGGAGTGCGTGGCCAGCGTGGTGCCGTTGCCGGGCAGCGAAAGGCCCAGGGCCTCGGTCAGGCAGTTCATGGAATTGGCGGTGAACATGCCCGAGCACGAGCCGCAGGTGGGGCAAGCCGAGCGCTCCACCTCGGCCACATCGGCGTCGGACGCCGTATCGTCGGCGGCCATCACCATGGCGTCAATCAGGTCAAGTTTCTTGAACGTCAGGGCGTGGGTGCCGGGCGTGGCCAGCTTGACCTTGCCCGCTTCCATCGGGCCACCCGAGACGAACACCACGGGGATGTTGACGCGCATGGCGGCCATCAGCATGCCGGGGGTGATCTTGTCGCAGTTGGAGATGCACACCATGGCGTCGGCGCAATGGGCGTTGACCATGTACTCGACCGAGTCGGCAATGATGTCGCGGCTGGGCAGCGAGTACAGCATGCCGTCGTGGCCCATGGCAATGCCGTCGTCCACGGCGATGGTGTTGAACTCCTTGGCCACGCCGCCTGCGGCTTCGATCTCGCGCGCCACCAGTTGGCCCATGTCCTTCAGGTGCACATGGCCAGGCACGAACTGGGTGAACGAGTTGACCACCGCGATGATGGGCTTCTGAAAATCATCGTCCTTCATGCCGGTGGCGCGCCAGAGGGCACGCGCACCCGCCATGTTGCGGCCGGCGGTGGAGGTTTTGGAACGGTAGGCTGGCATGGTGATTCTTCGTTCGGTGGAATGCTGGGGAAAACGAGGGGAAAGCTGCCGTGGATTATGTCCCACGGACCTGCCGGGGCAGGAGGCGCCCGCGGCCCGGCCCACAGGCGGAAGGGGGATGGCGCGCGTGCCTGCAGCCCGCGCCCTGACGGAATCAGACCTGCGTGCGCACCCCGGCGGCAGGAGGTGACTTCAGCGAATGCGCGGGGCGGTCAGCGGGGCTTGCGTGGGCGCATGCCCATGGCTTCCTTGTGCTTGTCGATCCGCTCTTGCTTGCGCTGGTCCATTTTTTCCATGGCCTTGCGCTTGGTGTAGCCGGTGGAGTCTGCCCATGCCCACCACAGGATGGTGAGGCCGAACGGTGTGAGAACCCACCACCAAGACCACGTCGCCACCGGCCCGATTTCAAGGTACTTGAGGAGCGCCAGAATGACCCCGAGAGCTAGCATGTACATGGTTATTCCTCAAAAAAAGTGCGGTGATTGTTTCACTGCCGTCAACCCAAATCACTACAATTCCATTAGTAGCAATGTAACTCAACCCACAGGAAAGACCACGATGAAGCGTACCCTGATTGCCCTCGCCATGACGCTGTCTGTTGCAGCCCCCGCTATGGCCGACGAAGCGCTGGCCAAGTCGAAGAACTGCATGGCCTGCCACGCCGTCGACAAGAAGCTTGTGGGCCCCGCCTACAAGGATGTGGCCAAGAAGTATGCTGGCCAGAAAGACGCCGCAGCCACCCTGGTTTCCCACGTGATGAAGGGCAGCAAGGGCGTCTGGGGTCCGGTGCCCATGCCCGCCAACCCCCAGGTCAGCGAAGCCGAAGCCAAGAAGCTGGTGGACTGGGTTCTGGCCGCCAAGTAAGGTTTCCATCTGGTTCAGGGCAGTTGCTGCCCTGTCAGCAGCCGCATCGCGCACCGCGTGATGCGGCTGTTTTGTTTTGGAGCCGCCTTGAACGCAAAGCCCCGGCCAGGGCCGGGGTCGTTTGGTGCGGTTTCAACGCCCCGGGTTCTGTGGTCACATCACGTCGCTGCGCGACATGAGTGCCCCCGAATCCCGCAAGCGCTGCGCGCGGGCACCTTGCGGCGCCCTTCTGGATCAGTTGGTCTGAGCCAACTGATCCAGAATTGCGGGATTCTCCAGCGTGCTCGTGTCCTGGGTGATCTGCTCGCCCTTGGCGATCGAGCGCAGAAGGCGGCGCATGATCTTGCCGCTGCGCGTCTTGGGCAGGTTATCGCCGAAGCGGATGTCCTTGGGCTTGGCGATCGGCCCGATTTCCTTGGCCACCCAGTTGCGCAGTTCGTTGGCGATCTGCTTGGCTTCCTCGCCCGTGGGGCGCGAGCGCTTGAGCACCACGAAGGCGCAGATGGCCTCGCCGGTCACGTCGTCGGGGCGGCCCACCACGGCGGCCTCGGCCACGAGGTCGGTCTTGGCCACCAGGGCGGACTCGATCTCCATCGTGCCCATGCGGTGACCCGAGACGTTGAGCACGTCGTCGATGCGGCCGGTGATGCGGAAATAGCCCCGGTCGGCACTGCGCACGGCGCCGTCGCCCGCGAGGTAGTAGCCCTTGAGTTCCTCGGGGAAGTAGCTTTTCTTGAAACGCTCGGGGTCGTTCCAGATGGTGCGGATCATGCTCGGCCAGGGTCGCTTGATCACCAGGATGCCGCCCGAGCCATTGGGCATGTCGTGACCCGCCTCGTCCACGATGGCCGCCGTGATGCCGGGCAGCGGCAAGGTGCAGCTGCCTGGCACCAGGGGGGTGGCCCCGGGCAGCGGCGTGATGACGTGGCCACCGGTTTCGGTTTGCCAGAAGGTGTCCACGATCGGGCAGCGCTCGCCACCGACGTTCTTGTAGTACCACATCCAGGCTTCGGGGTTGATGGGCTCGCCCACGCTGCCCAGGATGCGCAGGCTGGAGAGGTTGGAGCGTGCGGGGTGCACCGCAGCATCACCCTCGGCCGCCTTGATGAGCGACCGGATGGCCGTGGGCGCCGTGTAAAAGATGGAGCACTGGTGGCGCTCGATCATCTGCCAGAAGCGGCCCGCATTCGGGTAGGTGGGAATGCCCTCGAAAATGATCTGTGTCGCGCCAGCCGCGAGCGGGCCGTAGGCCACGTAAGTGTGGCCGGTGATCCAGCCGATGTCGGCCGTGCACCAGAAGATGTCGCTGGGGCGCAGGTCGAACGTCCACTCCATGGTGAGCTTGGCCCACAGCAGGTAGCCGCCCGTGCTGTGCTGCACGCCCTTGGGCTTGCCCGTGGAGCCCGAGGTGTAGAGGATGAACAGGGGGTGCTCGGCATTCACGTCCACCGGAGGGCATTCCGTGCTCTGGCCCTCAAGCACCTGGGCGAAGGTGCGGTCACGGCCCGCCACCATGTTGCAGGGTGTCTTGGTGCGTTCATACACCAGCACGTTGCGGATGGTCTCGCAGCCCCCCATGGCCAGGGCTTCGTCGATGATGCCCTTGAGCGGCAGCTCCTTGCCGCCGCGCAGCTGGTAGTTGGCAGTGACCACGGCAACGGCGCCCGCGTCGATGATGCGCTCCTGCACCGCCTTGGCGCTGAATCCGCCGAACACCACGCTGTGCGTGGCGCCGATGCGGGCACAGGCCTGCATGGCCACCACGCCCTCGATGGTCATGGGCATGTAGATCAGCACGCGGTCGCCCTTGCCCACGCCACAGGACAGCAACGCGTTGGCGAACTGGCTCACGCGGGCGAGCAGTTCCTTGTAGGTGATCCGGGTGACGGCACCGTCATCGGCCTCGAAGATGATGGCCGTCTTGTTCTCGGTGGGCGTGCCGATGTGGCGGTCCAGGCAGTTGGCCGAGGCGTTGAGCTCGCCATCGCCGAACCAGCGGAAGAACGGCGCGTTGGCTTCGTCCAGCGTCTGGGTGAACGGCTTGTTCCACTGCAGGTGCTCGCGCGCCAGACGGGCCCAGAAGCCTTCAAAATCACGTCCGGCCTCGGCGCACAGCGCCTCGTAGCCAGCCATGCCGGAAACCCGTGCGGCCTGAACGACTGCTTCGGCAGGGGCAAATACGCGGTTTTCCACCAGGGTGGATTCAATGGCGTTCGATGGCGCACTCATGGTTGTGTCTCCTGAAAATCGGTGAAAGATCACCCGAGACTCTCCCTCCATGCACTTACATGCCACTGACTGGCGTCAAGCCGCCCGGCGCCCGCCCCAGGGCCTCCGGGCCTGACCAGCGCTCAGCGGGCCAGCAAGCGGGCCCGTGCGGCCTCGTATTCGCCGCGCAGCCGCGCCACCAGTTCGGCCGTGCTGGTCACGGCGCGGATGGCGCCAATGCCCTGGCCGCAGCCCCAGATGTCTTTCCAGGCCTTGCGGTCGGTGCCGAAATTCATCTTGCTCGGATCGGAGACCGGCAGGTTTTCCGGGTCCATGCCCGCCGCGCGGATGGACGGCGCCAGGTAGTTGCCATGCACGCCCGTGAACAGGTTGCTGTAGACGATGTCGTCCGAGCTGCACTCCACGATGGCCTGCTTGTAGGCTTCGGCGGCGCGTGCCTCCTCGGTGGCGATGAAGGCCGAGCCGATGTAGGCAAAGTCGGCGCCCATGGCCTGCGCCGCCAGGATGGCACCGCCCGAGGCGATGGAGCCCGACAGGGCCAGCGGGCCATCGAACCACTCGCGCACTTCCTGGATCAACGCGAACGGGCTCTTGGTGCCCGCATGGCCGCCGGCACCGGCCGCCACGGCGATGAGGCCGTCGGCGCCCTTTTCCACCGCCTTGTGCGCGAACTTGTTGTTGATGATGTCGTGCAGCACGATGCCACCCCAGGCATGCACGGCCTGGTTCACATCCTCGCGCGCGCCCAGGCTGGTGATGACGATCGGCACCTTGTACTTGGCGCAGACCTGCATGTCGTGCTCCAGACGGTCGTTGCTCTTGTGCACGATCTGATTGATGGCGAACGGCGCCGAGGGCCGGTCCGGGTTCGCCTTGTCCCAGGCCGCCAGGGTCTCTGTGATCTCGGCCAGCCATTCGTCCAGCAGTTCGGCCGGGCGGGCATTGAGCGCGGGCATGGAGCCCACGATGCCGGCCTTGCACTGCTCGATCACCAGCTTGGGGTTGCTGATGATGAACAGGGGCGAGCCGATGACGGGGAGCGTGAGCTTCTGCAAAACCGGGGGCAGCTGGGACATGGGGGCTTCCGTAGGATCAGAAATATGAACAAAATTAGCCTCAAACGCCCTTTCAACAAGCGTCATCAGCTATTGTTTTAATAGTATTCCAGACCCCCTGAAGCACAGGCGGCCCGGAAACACACTCAGAACGAATCCAGCGCGAGGGCGTTCACGCTCTCGGCGCCTTCGACGATGCTGTCGCGCAGGCCCGGCGCCTTGACCAGGATGTGTTCGGCATAGAACTGCGCAGTGGTGATTTTTGCGCGCATGAAGGCTTCGTCCTGTCCCTTCTGCAACAGGTCCTGAGCCACCAGCAGGGCCCGGCCCAACTGCCAGCCCGCCACCAGATTGCCCGCCAGCATGAGGTAAGGCACGCTGCCCGCGAACACGGCGTTGGGCGAGGCCTTTGCGCCGCCGCAGACAAAGTCCACCACGTCCAGGTAGGCCTGGCGCGCGGCGGCCAGGCGCCGGGCCATGGCCTGGGCTGCGGGCGTGCCACTGGCGTTCAGTTCGGCTTCGGTCTTCTCGATCTGGGCGGCGATGGCCTTGGCGGTCTGACCGCCATCGCGCGCCGTCTTGCGGCCCACCAGGTCGTTGGCCTGGATCGCCGTCGTGCCCTCATAGATCGTCAGGATCTTGGCGTCGCGGTAGTACTGGGCGGCACCAGTTTCCTCTATGAAGCCCATGCCGCCGTGCACCTGCACGCCCAGGCTGGTAACTTCCAGGCTCATCTCGGTGCTGTAGCCCTTGACCAGCGGCACCATGAATTCATAGAACGTGGCGTTGTCCTTGCGCACCTGCGCATCGGGGTGGTGGTGCGCTGCGTCGTAGGCGGCCGCGGCCGTGCTGGCCATGGCGCGGCAGGCCTCGGTGGTGGCGCGCATGGTCATGAGCATGCGCTTGACGTCGGGGTGGTGGATGATGGCGGCACTGGCATTGATACTGCCATCCACGGGGCGGCTTTGCACGCGGTCCTTGGCGTAACCCACGGCCTTCTGGTAGGCGCGCTCGGCAATGGCGATGCCCTGGATACCCACGCCGTAGCGCGCGGCGTTCATCATGATGAACATGTATTCCAGGCCACGGTTTTCCTGGCCCACGAGGTAGCCCACGGCGCCGCCGTGGTCGCCGAACTGCAGCACCGCCGTGGGGCTGGCCTTGATGCCCATCTTGTGCTCGATGGAGACACAGTGCGCGTCGTTGCGCGCGCCCAGGCTGCCGTCCTTGTTCACAAGGAACTTGGGCACGACGAACAGGCTGATGCCCTTCACGCCCTCGGGCGCACCGGCCACGCGAGCCAGCACGAGATGGACGATGTTCTCGGCCATGTCGTGCTCGCCCCAGGTGATGAAGATCTTGGTGCCGAAAATCTTGTAGGTGCCGTCGGGCTGGGGCTCGGCCTTGGTGCGCACCAGCGCCAGGTCGGAGCCGGCCTGCGGCTCGGTCAGGTTCATGGTGCCGGTCCACTGGCCGGAGATCAGCTTCTCCAGGTAGATGGCCTTGAGCTCGTCGCTGCCAGCCGTCAGCAGCGCCTCGATGGCACCATCGGTCAGCAGCGGGCAGAGCGCGAAGCTCATGTTGGAGCTGTTGAGCATTTCCATGCAGGCCGCGCCAATGGTCTTGGGCAGGCCCTGGCCACCGAAGACCGCCGGGTGCTGCAGGCCCTGCCAGCCGCCCTCGGTGAGCTGGCGGAAGGCCTCCTTGAAACCCGGGGTGGCCGTGACCACGCCGTCCTTCCAGAACGAGGGATTCTTGTCGCCTTCGAAGTTCAGCGGAGCCAGCACGCCCTCGGTGAACTTGGCGCACTCTTCAAGAACCGCCGCGGCGGTGTCCAGGCCTGCGTCTTCAAAGCCTGGAATCTGTGCAACCTGTTCGATGTTGGCCAGGTGCTGCATGTTGAACAGCATGTCCTTGACGGGGGCGGTGTAGCTCATGGGGTTCTCCGGGGGATGCAAAAGTCAAAAAAAAGGCATCGCAAGCGATGCCTTTTCGCACTCGAAAGTGCTTTACAGGGCCTTGACCAGTTCCGGCACCGCCGTGAACAGGTCCGCCTCCAGGCCGTAGTCGGCCACCGAGAAGATCGGCGCCTCGGGGTCCTTGTTGATCGCCACGATCACCTTGGAGTCCTTCATGCCGGCCAGGTGCTGGATGGCGCCCGAGATACCGGCGGCGATGTAGAGCTGCGGCGCCACGATCTTGCCGGTCTGGCCAACCTGCAGGTCGTTGGGGGCGTAGCCCGCGTCCACCGCAGCGCGGCTCGCGCCGATGGCCGCGCCCAGCTTGTCGGCCAGGGGGGTCATCACTTCGTTGAACTTCTCGGCGCTGCCCAGGGCGCGGCCGCCGGAGACGATGATCTTGGCTGCCGTCAGTTCGGGGCGGTCGCTCTTGGTCACTTCGCGGCCCACGAAGCTGCTCTTGCCGCTGGCAGCGGCAGCGGCCACGGTTTCCACGGCGGCGCTGCCACCGGTGGCGGCGGCGTCAAAGCCGGTGGTGCGCACGGTGATGACCTTGACGGCATCCGAGCTTTGCACGGTGGCGATGGCGTTGCCGGCGTAGATCGGGCGCTCGAAGGTGTCGGGGCTGGTGACCTTGGTGATTTCGCTGATCTGCGCGACGTCGAGCTTGGCGGCCACGCGCGGGGCGATGTTCTTGCCGCCAGCGGTGGCGGGGAACAGGATGTGGCTGTAGTTGCCAGCGATGGCAAGCACCTGGGCGGCGACGTTCTCGGCCAGGCCTTGTTCCAGGGCTGCGGCGTCGGCGTGGATCACCTTGGCAACGCCTGCGATCTGGGCGGCGGCTTGTGCTGCGGCGCCGGCGTTGTGGCCGGCGACGAGCACGTGCACGTCACCACCGCACTGGGCGGCTGCGGTGACGGTGTTGAGGGTGGCGCCCTTGAGGCTGGCGTTGTCGTGTTCTGCGATGACGAGTGCGGTCATGTTCGTTTCCTTTGCCTGTGGCCTCAGATGACCTTGGCTTCGTTCTTGAGCTTGTCGACCAGGGTGGCGATGTCGGGCACCTTGATGCCGGCGCCGCGCTTGGCGGGCTCTGCCACCTTGAGGGTCTTGAGGCGCGGGGCCACGTCAACGCCGAGGT